>Ga0265297_10000702_pt1 | contig 93127 bp, 103 predicted proteins | sample Munlanlwell13791_FD_192502 | JGI IMG/M metagenome (GOLD analysis project Ga0265297, IMG submission 192502) | Leachate microbial communities from a municipal landfill in Southern Ontario, Canada - Leachate well 137-91 | ecosystem: Engineered > Solid waste > Landfill > Unclassified | place... | reverse complement strand
TCGTTCCCCCATTATTAATATACTCAGTCAATTCGTGCAAAGCTCTTCCAGAAGAATTTGTCAAACTAGTCTCTTCTAAAATCCCTGAAGAATTATAAGAAGTCACATTCGCACTTTCTAAATAACCTAAGCTGTCATTCACAACCGCATCAAGATACCATTTACGAACCAAACTACTTCCGGGAGCAACCAATTCAGAATCGTAAGTACAATTCAATAAAAGATTATTCTGACTAGAAGAATAAGAATAAATATCTACTGCAGGTGAACTAAACAAAGTATCTGTTATATTATTATTAGCAGAAGTAGAAAGAACTATTGATTGATTTGTAGAAGCTGTTATCCCATTTCCTAAAAGAGTGTTACTTGAAGATTCAAAAAAGACGGCAGTAGAATCTACCGCAGAAAAGTTATTATAATTAACCTCGTTTCTTAAAGAAGTCGTTAAGGCAATAGCGTAATCGTTTAAGGAAGTTATATTGTTATAATAGAGATTGCTATCTGAAGAAGAATCCAACAACAAGGCGTAATCGTTTAAGGAAGTTATATTGTTATAATAGAAAGTATTGTTAGGAGAATTGTAAAGTTCAACAGAGTAGTCATTTAAAGAGGTTATATTGTTATAATAGAAAGTATTGTTATCAGAAAGAGAACCTATATACAAAGTGTCGTAATCCGAAGCGAGTATATTGTTAGAAAAATTATTATCTGAAGATGAAACCACCCACAAAGCACGATTACCTAATGACCCACTTGAATGAACAGTCACAGTATTATTGTAAATTACTGACTCGTTTGTATTAGAAAAATAAATCCCATAATCTGAACCGCCTTCTAAGAAAATATTACAATTCTTTATTGTTACATTATCATACCCTGTGCTATTTATAGCGTAATAAGCCGTAGAATTAATCTTATGTCCTGCACAATCAAAAACAATATTGTCAGACCCTATAATCACAGAGTTATTTTCCGTGCAAAACAAATCTTCAGTCATAGTTGTAGATTCGGTTATAACTTCTCCGCAGGATAAAGAACTAATAGTCAGACTTCTTGTCTCAGTCTTATTTTCATTACTTGAAGAATCTTTTGCTGTTGCATAATAAGTATAAATCCCTTCGTCTAACCCACTTGTCGCATTCTTACTTTGGTTTACATAAAGATACCATTGTGTTGCATTATACTTTTGTAAATTACTCATATAAATTTGACTTACTTCAGAATCGGATAACGCCCTGTCAAATATCATTAACTCATCAATAGTTCCTCCAAAATACTCTCCATAAGTCACATCTCCTCCAATCCTAAGGTCTTTCGTGTGGTCATAAGTGTGTGTATTATCCAAATAAGAATCAAAAACCCCATCAATATAAAACCTAAGCCGTGAACCATTATATGTCCCAACTAAGTGATGCCAATTAGTATTAGCCATCGGAGTTCCTGTAGAGGTTAACTGAGAGGAACTCGCAGCCTGCTTTCCAAAAGTAACACTCCCCGTGTTCCTCCCTGTCATCAAGTAACCATTTTGCCCCCTCGCAACAATAGACTGCCAATCACCTGTCTGTGCTGTGTCTTTCTTTACCCATACAGAAATAGAATAAACATTACTATCAACATTATTTGTACTACTCCCCATACTTATATACTGAGAACTCGCCCGAGTAAAAGAATACCCCCCCGAATACTTTCCAGTCACAGGCGTCGCACCAGAAACCGAACCATTATTCCCATAATTACTTAAATCCCTGACAAAACTATTATTCTCTCCTAGAGAACTTCTATTATCTAAATTCATAAACAGAACCAAGGAATCATTGAAGATAGTATAATTAGTCCCGTTCCAGTTCCATTTAACCTCCTCCAAATCCCCCTCGCTTATTGAAACATTTACTTGAATTGAAGTATTAGAAGTCACTGCGTCATCTTCTGGTGTTGGCGGGCTGATAAATTCTAAGAAAGACGAAGCCGAGCCACCTTCCTCAGTAGTAATTAAACTATAAATTGAAGTGGCGTTCCAGTTGCCTGCGTCATCTTTTGCGTACCATCTGTAACCTATTGAGATTCCAACTGAAGAGTTCAAAGTTTTTGTCACATTTGCCCAGGAAGGTGTCGAGGTAAAGTTTACAGCCGAATCATTCACCCAAGAGCCCGTATTATTTGTTGAAAAGATATATTGTCCTTTTGAATTCAAAGCAACGTCATCATTCCATAAAGCATAAAACTTAGTGGAATTTCCTGCTAATGTAGAGTTGTGACCTGCTGAAGAATATGTTGGGGCTGTTGTGTCCTCTGCACCACCACCTGTTGTAGTTAAACTATAAATTGAAGTGGCGTTCCAGTTGCCTGCGTCATCTTTTGCGTACCATCTGTAGCCTATTGAGATTCCAACTGAAGAATTTAGTGTCTTAGCTACATTAGCTGAAGAAGGTGTAGCTGTAAAGTTTACAGCCGAATCATTCACCCAAGAGCCTGTATTATTTGTTGAAAAGATATATTGTCCACTTGGATTCAGCGCAGTTTCATCATTCCAGTCAATTGAAAATAAAGTAGAATTTCCTGCTAATGTAGAGTTGTGACCTGCTGAAGAATATGTTGGAGCAGTTGTATCTTGCTCCTCCTGAGAACCCTCACCTAATCTCGGATAATCCACCCCATCATTAATATACCAGACTTCACTATCATAAGAACCGACTTCGGCTATATCCCACCCCGCATCATTAAAAGTATCAAAATCCTTCATTTGAGCCGTTGTTTTGCCCGTTCCACCTGCACTAGAACTTAAACCCGAAGTCTGATTATCCCAAAAAGAATTTGTAACCGACCCGCTTATAAGCCATCCTAAAAAACCTCCAATATAAGTAGTCCCTGAGACCGTTCCAGTAGAATAACAATTTAATATCGTTCCCAGCCCAGTTGACCCTGCGAAACCTCCCCCTGCAAAATTAACACCTAAAACATTAGCTTGGGAATAAGAGTCATTTATATTTCCTTCATTCCTTCCTACAAAACCGCCAATGGTATCTCCATCATTCCCCTGAACAGAACCCATAGAAGAACTCCTTAAAACTACCCCGCTATTTAAACCTACAAAACCACCCACAGAGTCATCACCACTGACATTCATAGTCAAACCGACATCTTTTACTACCCCTGCTGAAGAGATAACTCCAAAAAGTCCAGTATAATCATCATAAAGTCTATAAATATAGAGCCCAGTTATATTGTATCGGTTGCCGTCAAAATAACCTGTGAAACCTTCCGTTGAGTTCCCGATAGGCAAAAATCCAGCTCCACTATTCCATCCAGAAGTCGCAGAGCAGTCTATATTTCCTGAAAGATAGTAATTCCCCCCCAAATTATTGTTTACTGCCTGAAGACTAGAACAATCTGAGATTTCGTAGCCTGGGACAAGATAGACAGGAGTAACTCTCCAGTTCCCCGCATTATCTCTCAAATACCACCTGTAGCCAACAATATCTTGTGTTGAGTTAAGTGTTTTTGTCACATTTGCCCAGGAAGGCGTTGCCGTGAAAGAGACCTGTGAATCATTCGCCCAGACCCCTGTATTGTTCGTTGAGAAAATATAATAACCGCCAGGGTTAAGCGCCGTCCCGTCAGTCACATACAGCGAAAACTTAGTAGACTGCCCCTTAACTGTGTTATTATGTTCATACCAGATGTAAGTAGGCGCATTGCTGTCGCCCCAAGAACAACCTAACTGAGCCTCACATTCCCCCTCACTATAAAAACTCGTACACGAAGTGGCTGAGCCGTCGCATTCTGCTGGGTTAAAAGAACAGCCGTCTTGAGAGGTACAACCGTTGGAGTCGGAGTTGTAGGTTGAACAGGAGGTTGCTGTGCCGTCGCATTCTTCTGGGTTAAAAGAACAGCCGTCTTGAGAGGTACAACCGTTGGAGTCGGAGTTGTAGGTTGAACAGGAGGTTGCTGTGCCGTCGCATTCTTCTGGATTCCAAGTGCAACCATAATAATCACAAGAAGATTGAGATAGATTCGAACAAGAAGTAGTTTGTGTTCCGTGACACTCATAAGGCATATCAGCCATGCATCCATTATAAGTAATGCAGGCATAATAATTTTGAGATTCACAATTAACTGTTTCTACACATTCCGAACCATTCCAATCACATTGATAACTAGAAATACTGTCACAATCCCATTCATCCCTCCCTTCACAAATAACCGCCCTAATACAATAAGCCCAATCACAACCAGGCATATCCATACAATCGTTTGAATTTTCATAAGTACTACAAGCCGCAGGAGTGCCTGAACAAGATGAAGATAACCAATTACAGCCTGCCTGACTATCACAAGGAGACTGGGTTTCGTAGGTTGAACAACCCGTAGCTGTGCCTGAACAAGATGAAGATAACCAATTACAGCCTGCCTGACTATCACAAGGAGACTGAGTTTCGTAGGTTGAACAACCCGTAGCTGTTCCTGAACAAGATGAAGATAACCAAGAGCAACCATCTTGATTCCCGCAATCCGACTCTCCAAGAGAAGAACAAGAAGTCGCCGTTCCAGTACAGGTAGAAGGGTCAACAATATAATCATATTCCACACTCCCGTTGCTTCGGAGATAAAAAGTATCCTCTGACTCTGTCAAGTTAGTAAGTAAAATCCTGTACCAGCCCTCTTCAGTTATATTTTCAAATAAGGCGATAGACTCATTAAGACCTCCTGCATAAACTTCAATTGAAGAACTTCCATTTGCCCGTGCATAAATAGTAATATCATTATAATCCTCAAGCCTCTGTTCAAAAACCACTCTCACAAAATGCCCTGAAGGAATCACTTCACTCCAAACCTCGTCCCTCTGGCTTACTGATTCATAAATATCTGAAACAAAACTCTTGTTCTCATCAAGATGCTCCGCCGTAGAAATATAGATTATCTCATAAACCTGAAACGAAAGAGAAGGAACTTCCCACTGAACATAGTCCGAATACCCGTCAAAATTAATATCATAAGAAGAAAACTCAACTTCCTCTCCCAAAGTAAAATTCTGCTCCAATATCTCCCTCGCACTCTCATTCAAATCAGCAACCCCATCAGTAGGAAATTTCTCATAAGAGTAAATCTTTAATTTCTTATCTTGAGGAAACATCCCCCCCTCTAAAAAGCTATAAGCAAGAATGTCAGTATAATTCAATTCAGAGTAAGCGTAAACTACAACTCTCTTACCACGAGGGGTTTCCATTTCCATAGAAAGTGGAGCAGGTGTATAATACTCTAAAGCGATATCAACACTCTCCGAAACAGACTCCTGAACAAACTCTGTCAAATTAACCTCTTTCTTGTCTTCCTTCTCTATTATCTTGTCTTCCAGTTCATCCTCACTTATCGCCCTCCCCGTCAAACGAAGATTTTTCAACCACTCAATAAATCTTGAAATAATCCCCTTACCGCTGACCTTCACAACAGCCTCTCCCGTAATTATAGTCTCCTTCTCCCCCTCATTAAATTCCTCAACAGACTCTTCCGCCTTCTCTCCTGTTTTAACACTTATGTTTGATGCAGAAAGAGGGACCTCTAAAGACAAATTCTCTGTTTCTGTTTTATTAACCGTAACTTTCTTAATCCACCTAACAGGATGATTAACAACAATCTGAGAACCAAAAGTTGTAATATTCAACGAAGTCAAATTCTCTTCAAAGATGGTTTCATTTACCAAAGTCTGATTAGTCTCATTAGACAAAATCTCAATGGTTTCATTTTCAAAAACGCTCTCGTTTACCTCGCTTACAGTATCATTCAATATTGTATCATTCAAAATAGGAATAGTCTCATTAACACTCTCATTCAAATCTAAAAAAGGCTCTGTCTCATTCAACTCTTCTGAAATTGTCTCATTGGAATCGCCCTCACTCATTTCATTCAACTCTTCTGAAATCGTTTCGTTTAACAAAGGTTCTCCCGTTTCATTTAATGTCTCGTTCAAATCCACACCATCATCTAATGTCTCACTAATAATCTCTTCCGTCTCATTAACCTCGAAAATAATCTCGTCAGAGCTCTCTTCTGTTACCTCGGGCTCTTCTCCACTATCTTCAACATTCTCTTCAAAGAACTCTGCAACTTCTTCAACAACCCCAGATTCCTCAACAATTTCTTCAGTCACTTCTGGCTCTTCTCCACTATCTTCAACAACTTCCCCCGTGTCCTCCCCTGTCTCTTCCGAAGAACTTTCAGGCTCGTCCTCCACCACAGAAAAACCAGTAACCTTGCTTATAAAATCAGTTAAGCTCTTTACAGAATTCCCAAAAGGTTTTTCATAAGAAAGATTTGTGGTATAACTAATACTCGCAAACAACAAAAAAGAAACAATCACCAAGACTAAAATAAAAAAAGGGTAGAGTTTCTTGACAGGAAAACTTTTATCTTCAACCTTGCCTAAATATCTCTTACGAACGACCCCGTCTTTGTCACGATAACTTTCATAAACATAAGGACCATAACTTTTCCCTTTTTTTTCAATCACCCTTTTATAACTCATACTAAATAACTCTAATATTTGTGGTATAACTACCTTTTAAAGATTATTATTGCAAAAAATAAAAGAATTTTGTAGAATAAATAATAAATTACTCAAGAATAATTTTATAAAAGAAAGGCTTCTGAAAAGGAATAACTTAGCATTATCATCTGTAAAAATCGCTAAGATACCTTTTTAAGCATTATAAAATTTTAACTGATATATTATCCTACTGCCTATATTAATTTTTAAAAAAGTTCCATATTTTTTAAGAAAGGCATCCCAATTAATCTTTGGCCATGACGACCCATAAAAATATTCCTTTCCATTTTGCTTATATTTCCTAAGCGAATAAATAAGATTAGTACTTTGTCTAACATATTCTTCCATACTCAATTCATCATAATCCTCCTTAATTAAAGATTCTTTTTTAAACAAATCATAATTATTGACATCAAATATAAAATAATCCGACAACTTTGATAATTTTTCAAAAAAATCTAAAATTTCTTCCTTTGATTTAAAATGATTAAACAAAGAGTAAATTGCAATTGAAACATCAAAATGTTCTTTTAAATCTTTTATCTCCCCAACTAAAAATTCCACGTTTTTCCTTTTCTTAGCATTTTTTAACATATTACTTGATTTGTCAATTCCCAAACATCTTCCCGGAATATTCTCTGAAAATTCCAAGAGAAAATTTCCGTTTCCGCATCCTATTTCCATTAATGTTTTGGGCTTTAGCCCAATAATTATCTTCTTATAATAATCGGTTAACTTTTTAGAAGAAGGATATTTTGTATAACCAATCTTTTCATATAAAGGATTTTTCAAAATTGGGAAAACTTCTTTGTCAGTTTTTTTGCCTGTAAAAATATCGTGCCAAAAGGGGTCTGGTGTATTTGGGTCGCAATTATAAGCCAGAGCCCTTCCCCTGCAACCTGCCCCACATTTTTTTAAATCCTTGCATCCTAAACAAGAACTTCCGTCTGTTTTTGGTATAAGATTAAGGGCATCTATTTTTTTAATTAAATTATACAAATCATCTTCTAAAATATTCCCTAATCTATAAGAATCTATCTCTCTAAAAAACTGGCAAGGATAAATATATCCCCTGTAATCTATAGACAATTTATTGTAATAAAATTCACATTTAGACTTATCACTAAAACAACCAACTTCTTTCATAATATTACCAACGACAGATAAATCTGCGTTTAACCATTTATTATTTTTAGCGTAACCCGAATCCGCTACGGGGAGAAATGTTACTTCGCAATCCAATTCGTTTTTTACAAAATCCTTAAATTTTTTACAATAATTAACAAGGTTGCTATGAAGGATAGCATTTATTCTAATGTTAAATCCTTCTTCTTTAGTTTTTTTTATAATTTTAACTATTCTTTCAAAACTATAACCTCTTATTTTTTCATAGTCTTCTTTAAAACCATCAAGGCTAAAAATAATTTTATAAATTTTATTCTTTAAATAAGGCAAGAACTTATCAAAATTTACCCCATTTGTAACAATAACTATTCTAAAACGATTTTTATTTAAGAAATTTACAATTTTAATGAAGTCTTTATGCAATGTCGCTTCCCCACCACTTAAGATTACTTCATAAATTCCTAATTTTCTTGAAGAATTAAAAACTTTTTTTAATTTTGAAAAAGGAATCTCAAAGGGATTCTTTTCTCCCATATAACAATGGGCACATCGGAGATTGCATTTCCCAGTAATTTGAATGTCCAACCAGTTCCTATTCCCTTTTCTTTCGTATTTTAAAATATCCAAGGGGTTATCTTCTTTAAACTCCTCCAATTCCTCTTTATTCTCTAATCTAAATTTCTCTAATTTTGAGAGACTATAAACTATATTATTTTTTAGAACAAAATTTTTATTCATTAGATTAACAAGCTGACCCGCCGTTCATCGAAGCATTAACTCCAGAATCGTCGGTTTCTATAATCTTTTCCATAAGATTATACTATTTCCTTATTTATATATTTTTCTATCTTTACCTGTACCCCACCCCAAAATATCAATAGAACCCTTATTTAAATAGTCTTTGTTTTAGCTCACCCGTTCCCCCGAAATAATTCCTAAAATAAATTTGCCTCCCTTCAAAAAATATTTTTTCTTCTCCAACAAAATCTTCTAAACCCCCGCTCCAATGATTTTCGTATAATAAGTCCTTTTCTTCATATCTCTCAGGACCCCTAACAGGGAATTCAAAAGGTGCCATTCTTAGACACTTTTTTAAAAAACCAAAACACTTTCTAGACAAATCTTTATAATCTTCAAACATCCCGCCCCTATAAGACATTGACCAAATAAGTCTACCTTTATGAAAAACAAATTCCTGACCAGTATCGATTAAAGAGCCATAATATTTATCCTTATATAACCATTCCCCTTCTCTATAAACATACTCCTTACTTTTATCTCTATTAAATCTAGGAACCGAAATCTTTGACGCAAAAGTTTTCCTTTTTGCCTTCTGCAAAAACCTTGCCAAAACATCTTTATTTTTTTGTTCCATGATGAAAAAAGATTTTATATTTAATCCCTTTGCCTCTGCAATAATCTGAGATATCTCTCTCAAGAGAATCCCAATAAGTTTTATTTCTTGGGAGACTCCTATAAAAATCCTCGAGAGAGGGTCTCCTTTGCCTTATAAAACTTAAAACTCTTACTTTATTATTCGCCCTAATATTTAAATTTTCGAATAATACTTCTTCAACAAAAGGCATAGATTGGTCAATCAACTCGTAAACTTCAGATATTTCTGGGAAGATTGGAGAAATAAATAGATAAGTTCTTATTCCTGCTTCATAAAGGGTTTTTAAGGTATCTAATCTCTCCTGAGGAGATGGTGCAAAAGGCTCCAATTCCTTAGAATATCCCCTGTCCAACACTCCAATAGATACCCCAACCCTCAATCTTTTAAATTTCTTCAGTAAATCTAGGTCCCTCAAAATTAAAGGTGATTTCGTTAAAATCTCGATATTTGGTTGAGAGTCTAAAAGGACTTCAAGACACTTTCTTGTCAGTTTATATTTTGCCTCAACTGCCTGATAGGGATCTGTAACGGAACCAATAAGAATCAAATCATTAGAAGATATCCCAGAAACAATAAGTGTTTCTGGGGCATTAATTTTAACATCTACAAAAGTCCCCCAATCTTCAGAACTATGCCCTGTAAATCTTTTCATAAAATCGGCATAACAATAGATACAGGCGTGCTGGCATCCAATGTAAGGATTTATCACATAATCTGCTTCAGGAAGATTACTCCTTGTTAATGCGGACTTTGTTTTTACTTCGTTTATTTTCATTTTAAATTCCTCCTTAACTGAAGAAAAAATCTTTGATAAATATTTCTACCCGCTAAATCTGAAAACTTCTCTTCCGTTAAATTGCCTAAAATACAGTAATCTTCTGGTGTACCTCCTAAACTATACGCCCAAGGATTAGACAGTAGCAACCCATTATTCGAGATATTTAAAGAAGTTAAGACTTTCCCTAAGAAGTCTCCCCTGACAGAAGGGGTTACCTTAACTCGGGGCTTACCATATTCTTTCTCTAAACACCTATAATGCCTTAACAAAAGACCAATCTCCTCTTGATTTAAAGATAGTTCTTGTCTAGCTATGCCCCTCCCAGATTCTGAGAATCTTATAAGTAAAATTCTATCAATTCCCCCCTCAAAGAGATTCCTATAAATCCCTCTGGCTATTTCATTAGAACAATTAGATTTAAGTAGAGGTACCTGAGCCATTGTTTTAATTCCGTAATGAGATAATTTACTTGCCCACTCTAAATTGTGAGAATTGTACCAAAGCAGTCTATCTGGAGAGGGCTCAAAAGGAAAATCGTAACTAAATCCAATTTCATAGACATATTCAGAAAGATCCTTCAAACTTACTCTTTCTAATCCTTTTCCAGTAGAAGTAACCGATACCGAATCTTTCCCTAATTTTTTTGAAATCAATCTAATTAATTCTAGATTTTCTTCAAACATTAAGGGTTCTCCTCCAGAAATGTCTATTGTTATATTTTGAACATCAATATTTTCAACAACCTTCAATTTTTGCTCTAAAGATAAATCTTCTATAGAACTATTTGCATCAACACAACAGAAAGAACACGAATAAGGACATCTATTTGTAATATTCCAAATTACTGGGGTTTTTATCATTTTAATTTCTTCAAGAATTGAGTATCTTGAGGTACTACCACCCCAAAATATCAATAGAACCCTTATTTAAATAATCTTTGTTTTAGCCACACTAATACTTTTCCTAAACTTTTCTATTCAAGAACAATTATTTCATTACCATTTGTCCCATTAGGGTTCCAATAGTGAGGAATATTTAAAACCGTTCCTTCTTTTTCTATGATTACCGAAAAAGGGGCATTATACCTTACTTCTCCCTCTTCTAAAACCCAAGAAGTAACGGTAACTTTCGGTGTTCCATCCCACTGCCTGGTTCTCAAAGAAGATTCTACTTCACCTGACTGCCTTACAAGAGTCACCAATGCGTCATCAACAGCAGAGCGATTTTTGTCTAAAACCAAACACCTATAGTCATGCATTCTTTTAAAAGAAGAGTTAGGAGAAAAAGTCTGAAAAATACAATTTTCAAAAACATTCCTTCCCATAGAATCAATATCATAAAGAGTCCCAGAAAAAGAAGAATTTTGAATTCTCCCTCCAGAACTCCCTAATTGAATTGCTATCGGGCTTTCCATTGAACGAGTATTTGTTACAGAGGAGGAAAGATTTTCCTCAAAAGCTATCCCAAAATAGGTATTTTGAAAAAGAGTTAAATCTGAAATAGAATTTGACTGACCACTAGAAACCTGCAAACCAGATGCGAAATTATAAATTGTCCCATCGATTACACTAACAAAACCCCCTTTTATATTTACTCCTACTCCCCCACCATTCCCTTGGAGAATATGACCCCTTAAATCAAATTTTACACCATCAGCAGTAATATCAAAACAATTACCTTCGGCATTTATATCGTTTTGTAAAACGTAAACAGCATTTGACTCATTTAAACAACCGCAATCATAAACAGGAATCACGTTTTTTCCTTCTGACTCTGCAAGCCATTGTGTTGCATATTCCGCTAAATCTCTCGCATCTACAACACCATCTCTATTAAAATCAGCACCTTGATAAGCAGGCTCTTCTGCCCTTGCAGTTCCAAAAGCCAAAGCCCCCAAAGTCACCCCGACTCCAGCAGCATATTTAAGCCCTGAAGTAACCCTGTCCTTAAAAGAAACTTTCTCATTTTTCCTAACTGTCTTTTCTAAGCTCATAACTTTCCTAAGTTTTCAACCTTTATAAACTTTTCGTTTATTGTCTTTTTGAGGTAGTAACAGAAGAATAAAAGAGAAGATATATAAATAAAATTCATTATTACTCCTTATGGAAGAATTAAATTCAAAAAAAATATTAAAAAGAATACAGGAAAACGAATCAAAGATAAATAAGCTCGGAGTTAAAAAAATTGGCTTATTTGGTTCCTTTGCTAAAAAAAAACAGAAGAAAAGAAGTGACATAGATATCCTTGTAAGTTTTAGGGACGTAGACTTTGATAAATATATAGAACTTCAATTACTTTTAGAGAAAATTTTTAAAAGAAAAATAGACTTAGTTATTGAAGAAGATTTAAGACCTGAATTAGAGTATATAAAAAAAGAGGCAAAATATGTTAGACTATAAAATTTATCTTAAAGATATTCTTGATGCATCACAAAGAATAATTGATTCAACAAAAAACATTACAAAAGAAAATTTTGAAAAAAGAAGCGAGGTTTGGGACGCTACTCTAATGAGGCTTCAAGTTATCGGAGAATCTATAAAACATATCCCCATTGAATTAAGAAAAAACCATAAAGAGATAGAATGGATAAAATTATCTAAACTTAGAAATATCATCAGCCATACTTATTTTGGAGTGAATAAGGAAATAATTTGGAAGTTGATAAAGGAAAAAATTCCTAAGCTAAATGAAAATGTAAAAGATATATTAACTAATGCAAAAACCAAATAAAAATTTAGAGATAGTAAAAAATTCAAAGAATCACTAAATTGCCAGATTCAAGATTTAATTACCAACACCCCCCAAATCAAAAACACCCCCTACTTATTATGACCCTTTTAAGGTAGTAACATAAGCGAAGAAACTAATCCACCTTCTTAGTAAAAATATATTGAAAATAAGCTTTGGGAAACCTCTTCCTAAGTTCTTCTAACCTTTCAAGAGAAACATTTTCTTCATTAATTTCTAAAAATTCCTCATTACTTTTATTTATTTTAAAACCATTAAAATCTTCTGGAAAGTAATCCCCTTCATTAAATTGGACTAATAAAAAAGGTTTATATAATAAGGACTTATAAAAATCAATAGTACCATCTTGCGCACCTGCCTTTATCTTATAACCTCTTGCCTTTTTTTCAAATTCCTCTACTAACAATTTTCCAAAACCCCTTCTTTGGAATTTCCCGTCCACCGCCAACTCGCTTATCAAAAGATAATCTTCTCTTGGAAAACCGCAGACAACCCCAATTAAATCTCCTCCTAAGAAAACTCCAATAAAAAACTGAGGATATTGATTAAATTTTTCCCTTAAAGAAACATTACTTCTAACTCTTTTTTTCCCAAGTTCACTATCCAAAATGTCCAATGCACTATTAAACTCACTTTTAGTAATATTTCTAACTTCAAAAGTCTCCAAAAGTTTCATTTTATTAAAATCAGAAATAATCTCCTTCTCTGCACCATCCAAATCTTCCTCATTAAACTCTATAATCTCCTTACTTATAACCCTTTCTTCATATATTAATCTCATTAGGGTAGTAACAGAACACTAAGAGATTACATATTTAAAACCCAATTTACTCTTTCTTCTATGTTCGGCTCACTAAAAGAAAAGCTAAAAAAATGGATAAGTAAGACTAAGGAAACACAGGAAGTAGAAAAACCTGTAAAAATAGAGAAAAAACCACCCAAGAAAGAAAAAATAGCTAAAAAAGTAGACAAAAAAGAACCCAAAATAACCTCAAAAGAAAAACCAATAATTGAAGAAACTAAACCAGAAGAACAAAAAGAAGAAAAGAAGTCTTTTTTCTCTCGTTTTCAAAAAAAGCTAAGCGAAGAAGAATTTAAAAAAATATTTGAGGAACTTGAACTAATCCTTTTGCAAAACAACACTGCTTATGAGGTCGTGGATTCTATCCGTTCCTCTCTCAAAGAAAAAATAGTTGGTAAAAATTTAAAAGAAGTTGACCTAAGCAAGGAACTTAAAAGTTCTATAAAAGAAACCCTCATAAACCCCCCAGACTTTTTAAAAGAAATCAAAGAATCACTAAAAGAAAAAACCCCTTTTGTTATTCTATTCGCAGGAATAAATGGCTCAGGCAAAACCACAACAATCGCTAAATTAGCTAACTATTTAATAAAAAACAAACTATCTGTCTGTCTCTGTGCAGCAGACACTTTCAGAGCCGCCTCAATTGAACAAATTCAGCAACATGCAGACAACCTTAAAGTTCCTTTGATAAAAAAAGACTACGGAGCAGACCCAGCCGCAGTAGGATTTGACGCAATCGCCTACGCAAAAAAACACCATATTGACATAGTCTTAATCGACACAGCAGGGAGAATGCAAAACAAAGACTCCCTTATGAAAGAAATTGAAAAAGTTGTCAGAGTAAACAAACCTGATATGAAATTCTTCGTAGGAGAATCCATCACAGGCAACGACGCAGTAGAACAGGCAAAAACATTCAATGAAGTAATAGACTTAACAGGAATAATACTCTCTAAAGCTGATGTAGACGAAAAAGGCGGAACAGCAATCTCTGTCTCTCACGTCACAAAAAAACCTATTTATTTCCTCGGAACAGGGCAAGAATACAAAGACTTAGAAGTTTTTAACAAAGACAATTTAATTGAAAAAATAGGATTATAAACACAAGATTAATAAGGATAAATAGTAATAAAATAAGATGAAGAGAGGTGTAACAAATACAATTAAGAGACAATACTTTAAAAGCATTCTTTTATGTATCTTATTAGGAATAATTGTATTTGTCAGCGCCGTCAGTTGGAATGATGCATATCAAACGCCCAAATATTTCAACGAAGATGAATTTAATTTATATAACTTTAGTAAAAATCTCACTGAAACAGAAAATTTTAGCTATTTTTCTATACTTAATATCCAATGGGAAGACGGCTCCCTTGGACCAGAACACTCAGACTTTTACTGGTTAAACTGGAACGATACATACTCTATAAATTCAACATCAGGATTATTAAATATCAATTCGATAAATGATAATGAAACTGGAAACTTTACACTTAACGCCCTCGTTCAAGGTACAGAAGGAGGAGAATCAAGATACTTTAATTTCATAATTAACGCAACAAACGACGCCCCCGAAGTAGGCTTCAACGAAACATACTCTTTTGAAGTAAACAGCCAGGAAAACACCTCTGGCAATATTATATTATCAGGAACAGACGAAGAAGAACACTACCCTTTAATTTTTCAAAATATCACTTTTTTTGACGACTGCGAGCCGGCAGAATGGAGCCCAAGAAAAAACGCTTCAAACTGCAGTTTCACCTATGATACAACAAACGAATATGGCGGTTCAGACCAGTCCGTTTTAATAAACCTCACAAACATAGGCTATTACGACGTCGGAGTTTACCCAGTACAAATCTGCATCAACGACACTTTGCCAGAATCAGGACTACCAACATATAAAGATTCAAACTACGAATACAACAAAACAACCTGCGAAAACGCCTCTCTAATAATCCAATCTACCCTAAGTGTAGACACCTCAGACTGCGACGAAAAAATAATTTCGGAAGATGACGACTACCTAACCTGTAACATCATAATAAAAACACAGGGGAAAAATGACAGCCTTTCAATTGAAAGCACTGCAACACTAAAAAATTATCCATCGGCCCCTTCAGGAAGTTTCAACTCGGGATGGTTCTACGCTTCAAACGAAACAAATGCAGCAGACTTTTACCTTTTTATACCAATAAACATCTCCCTGGAAAAAGTCCACGTCGGAAACTGGACAATCAATTTCAGCGTAGAAGACACCAAATACTCACAGGAAAGCTCATCACAAATAGACATATTCATAAACAGAAGCTCTGTAAACTCCCCCCTGTCTCTGACAAGCATAGAAAACAGAAACATATCAATAAACCAATTGGTAACAATTTACTTTAACATCTCCGACAACGATTTATTAATTCCTGACAAAAACCTTTTCAACGAAGAATTCACCCTAAACTACACTGCATCAATAGAATCTGAAAATTACACTTTTGATAATTTAGTCATTGAAGACTTAGGTCAAATTACAGGAACAAATATTTCAAGAGCAAAAATAACACTAAATTCAACCGAAGCAGGAGATTACGAAATTAATGTAAGTGCAACTGACAAAGAAGACTCCTCTTCCTATACCTTATTTAATATAACAATCTCTAACAACACCTCTCCTTACTGGAAAGGGGGTGAATACGCTTTTGATCTAAACACTAGTAGAACCTCAGATGAAGAAGGATTTAACTTTTACCGAAATCTAACTGATACGACTATTACTGAAGAAAATTTCTACGTCAAAGATGATGATAACGACACCTTAACATTCTCAAATTCATCAGGAGTCCCGCCAAGATTTAATCTGACAAGTGACGGGATAATAAATTTCACCCCATGGAAGCAAGATGTCGGAATTTGGAACTTCAACATAACTGCAAGCGATGGTTATTTAGAGGATACAACCCACATTATCTTAAATATTTCTAACAACAACACCGCTCCGCAAATCGGTGCCCTTTACAACAATACAGACTTTTCTGAGCCTCCTACAAACGCAATACCTGAAAACAACACACAAATCGTTCCGCACGGAGAATCAATATTTTGGAGACTATATACTTACGACGACGACTTCTTAATAAGCGAAACAAAAGTAAACGAAGGTGCTTACAATGAAACTTTAAACATTTCAACTAATATAATTAACCTAACTCCTGCCCAAACACCTCTAACCTCAGAAGACATCTCTTTTTTAATTGAACAATCTCCAAGAGAATTGGAAGGATTCTACAACAGGACAATATACAACACAACCTTTACTCCCCAATACGAAAATGTAGGGAATTATTCAGTCAACATCACTATAACAGATTTCTCTGGAGAAAAAACAAACAGGCTTTTCTATCTGAACATAACAGAATTTGACTATCCCCCCTCTATTGTAAACGAAAGCCTAAACAATGCGACCCTCACTATTTACGAGAATTTATATTTAGATATAAATGCAACAGACGAAAAAGATGGAAACGACACCCCAAATGGAAATTTAACATTCTCAATTTCAAATCTAACAACGGGAGGAAACTTCATAAACACTTCTAATTTCAACGAAACAACCGGAATAATTAATTTAACAAACTTAAGTGATTATGAAGGAGAATGGCTGTTTAATATATCTGTAAACGACACTTCTGAAAACACAGACTGGAAAATTTTTAAATTATCTATATATGGAATAGCCAATCTAACATCTCCTTCGCAAAACTCTGTCTTTAACTTCACCGAAGTCGTAGAAAAAAAATTAACACTATCTTTCAATAATTCATTAGGGGGAAACCTAACTTACGAACTCTGGATAGATAACATAACTTGTAGCTACTTAGACAATTCCAACTGCAACTACACAGATTTCTATATGATAGACTCTTTTGAAAACATTGGAAACTCCACCGAATTTAACTATTCGTGGACTCAAACCTATTTTGACGAAACCTATGGAAATTTAAAAAACTTGACAATAAAAGCATATCCTTCAACAGAACAATTAAACGAAAGCCAAAAAGAAGCAATAGCGATTAACTTTTCATTTAAATTAAACATAAGTCACACTAATGCCCCTCTACTCTTCATTTCTAACATAGGTCCTTACTATCAAAAAAACTATAACCAAAACCTTGAAATTGACCTAAACGGACACTTTTTAGACTACGACAAAGAAGACCCTTATTACGAACAGGAAATTAACTTCACGATTCATAGTAACAGCACACCAAGCACACTCGCCTCGCCATTCTCAACAGTTTCAGAAGGATGGATTCTAACAATTCCTGCACCAAACACAATAAAAAGCGAATGGCTTTACATTAATGCAACAGATTTAAATTCAGAAGGGGAACCCCTAACAAACAACATAAGCAACCAATTTAAAGTGGAATTCACTACCCCTTCGGTTCAGGAAGTAGAAAGACCAGCCACGGGCGGTACATCAACCCTCCTAAAACTCTTTTCAATAAGAATAATCGTACCACAAGATATAATTATTTATGAAAAAGACTCTATTGAAATCCCATTTACCTTAGAAAATACAGGTGAAATTGACTTAAAAGGACTTGACGTAACAAACATCGTCTTATTTAACAATGTCTACTCAGAAGATGTAAAAGTATTCATTGAACCAATCTATCTTCCCGAACTAAAAATCGGAGAGTCCCAAAATATGACTATGAGAATCTTAGCAGATACACAAAAGACAGGGAGATATAAAGCAACAGTCTATGTTGATGTAACCTCCCCAAAATTCTCAGACTGGGGGGACTTCTTTATAGACCTAAGAAGAATTAACGACACTGAAGCTGAACAAACAATTATTTTCACGGAAAAACTAATTTCAGAAAATCCAGAGTGCCTTGAACTTTCTGAACTAATCAAAGAAGCAAGAAAAAAATTTGAAGAAGGAGACTCAGAAAGCGCATTAACTATGGCTACTGAAATCGCTACAGCCTGTGAAGACGCCATTAAAGCCAATGAACAAGTAAAATTCAAACTAAAAGATTATATAAGCAACATTTTTTATTACGTTTTATTTGCAACCGCCTCAGTACTTCTACTCGGATTTATCATTTACATTTATAAACGTACAAGATTTAATAAATAAGACAAAAACATGAAAAAAAAGAGGAAAGAAGAAAGTGTAAAGGAAATTGTAGAAAAGATAAAAAAAGAAGTATCAAAAGTAGTAGTTGGTCAAGAAGAAGTCATTCACGAAATCATAAGAGCTATCCTATGTGATGGTCACGTTCTCGTTGAAGGGGTCCCTGGAACCGCAAAAACATTATTAGTCAAAGCATTTGCAAAAGTTACTGGATGTGAAATGAAAAGAATCCAGTTTACTGTTGACCTTCTTCCAACAGATATAACGGGTATTATGAGCTACACACCTAAAAAGGGCTTTGAAGTAATAAAAGGACCAATATTCTCTAATTTTGTAATTGCTGATGAAATAAACAGAAGTCCGCCAAAAACACAATCTGCCCTTCTAGAAGCCATGCAGGAAAAAGCTGTAACAATCGCCAGAGAAACTTACGAACTCCCCAAACCCTTCTTCGTAATGGCGACTGAAAACCCATTAGAAGTAAGCGGAGTCTACTCCCTTCCGGAAGCACAAGTAGATAGGTTTCTATTTAAGCTAATTGTAAACTACCCTCACGAAAAAGAGGAGAAGAAAATACTAGAAAACAACGTAACAACAAAAAAATTCGAAGACTATGATTTAAATGGAATATTATCCCCTAAAAAAATAATTGCTTTACAAGAAAAAACAAAAGAGATATTTGCCTCAGAAGCAATAAAAAATTATATTATAAAAATAGTGGGCTACACAAGAAAAAAAGACGAAGAATTCTCTAAATACATTTCCTGCGGTGCAAGCCCAAGAGCGTCAATTTCCCTTTATATTGCATCAAAAGCAGAAGCTATGATGAAAGGAAGAAAATATGTCATACCTCAGGATGTCAAAACTGTCGTTTATCCTATTCTAAGACATAGAATAATACTAAATTACGAAGCCGAAGCTGAAAAAATAACAACGGACGAAGTAATAAAACATATTCTTCAAAAAGTAACGGCTCCTTAAAATAATGGAAGCACTAAAAAACTTAAACGAAAAAAAGAAATTTGACATCAACTTTGCAAGAGCCATCTCTGAATTTGAGAAAGCATTTCAGAAATTCCCAGTTAAAAGAATTTTATATAATATGATTTTTAGAGGAAAAGGTTTGGAATTTGATAGTTACAGAACTTTTGAACCAAGCGACGATACTTCTATGATTGATTGGAAAGCAACCTTAAGGGCAAACGAAACTCTTGCAAAAAAATACATTGAAGAAAGAGATTTGAGCATATACTTTCTGGTAGATGTCAGTAATGGTATGCTCTTCGGCTCAGGAGAAAAACTCAAGGCAGAATATTCGGCAGAGATAGTTGCCTCAATCGCTCACCTAATTTATAGTTCTGGCGACAAGATAGGATTAGTTATGTTTAATGACGGCCCTAAAAAAATTCTCTACCCTTCAAATAGTAAAAACCAGTTTCTATTATTTACAAAATTTCTTTCTGATCCAAAATATTATGGTGGAGGGTTTAATTTAGAGAAAACAATAATGGAAGTCCTTAAGTTCACCAAATCTGCCTACACAATCTTCATAGTAATATCTGACTTTATAAATTTGAAAAAGGAAGATGAAACTATTATCAAGATTCTTGGGAGTAGATTCGAAACTATGGCTATTATGATAAGAGACTCATTAGACGAATCTTTAGATGACCTACCCTTCCAGATTTCTATTCAGGACCCACACTCAAAAAGACAAATGACTCTTGATCCCAGCATAACAACGAAAAAATATGAAGAAAGTGTAGCAAAACAAAAAGAATTGATAAGGGATATCTTTAAAAGATCAAAGACGGATTTGCTTGAACTAAATATACAGGAAAAATTCGTCCCACCAACAGTAAAATTTCTAAAAGGAAGATCTCGGGGGGGTAGAGTATAATGGAATTCTATTTTCTTTATCCCCAATTACTTGTCTTCCTTTTTCTCGTCCCTTTTTTTATTTTTATCCACTTTTATGGAATGATTTACACAAGAAAAAAAGCCCTAATGTTTTCAAACTTCAAGGCTATGCAAAGATTCTATGGAATTGAATTCTTTTCAAAGAATCTCGCTCTTCTTTATATTCACTTAATAATCCTCATACTAATTGTCTTTGCACTTGCAGGAATCGGAGTCTCAGTCGAAACAGATACAAGTTCATTCTCTTATGTAATCTTAATAGATAACTCTCAGAGTATGTCTGCGCATGACTTATTGCCAAACAGATTATCTGTTGCCAAAGAAGAAGCAAAAAGGTTCATTGACATGCTCCCTACGGGTGTCGAAATAGGAGTTATAAGCTTTTCTGGAGAGTCTAAAGTTCATCAGATACTTGACACCTCAAAAATAAAAACAAAACTTGCAATTGACGCCATCAATTTTGGAGAAGTCTCAGGAACAAACGTCCATAACGCCCTAATTACTGCTAACAATATTTTCCAAAACAGGCAGATGAAAGCGGTGATTCTGATAAGCGACGGACAATTAAATGTCGTCGAAGCTCCTGAAGTTATAAGATATCTTAACAGGAACAATATTATAGTTAACACTATCGGAGTCGGAACCATAGAAGGGGGGGTTGTTGAAGGACTTAATATGATTTCAAAGATAGATGAAGATTTTTTAAAGGCAATAAGTTTTAACAGCAACGGGCAGTTCTTTATGGCAGAAAATCCCGAAGAGCTAAGGAGCTCGTTTGAGGAGATAATCATCCAAACAAGAAAAGAAGTATCTATAGATTTAAGCTTATACTTTCTTATTGGAGTAATTATTCTACTCTCAATATCTTGGATTTTATATACTTTAAGATTTAGAATTATTCCTTAAATATAATTAACAACAAATAACCCATAATTAATGACTAACATTAAAAATATAAAGTCCCCTTTGATAATATCTTAGAGGTTGGGGGAAAATGACGAGCACAGATGAAATATTAAGAAGATATAGTTCTAAAATAGAAAAACAGATGAAGGGTTACGACTCTAATTCATCACAAAAATATAGTAAAAGTTATGAAAAATTCAGAGAAGAAATGTCTCCTGAATTTACAAAATATGAAAAATGGTGTAAAAGTCTTGGTAGTTTATTCAGAATAAAAGTTGGAGAAAAAGACAAAAATAGAATCTCAAAAGCAATTGAAATAGCTCATTTAAATATAACTCCTTCAGAAGTGCTCGTTCTGTCCACCGTTATATTATTTCTCATTTTATTCGGCGGAGCTCTATTTTTTACTGCAATTTGGATGATTACAGAAACATTCTCTTTTATGTTTTTATTTCTAGTTTTCATCCTTGCAGTCTTCCTTTTCTTTTACTCTTCAAAAACTCCCGAAAGACTCGCAATGAAATGGCGTCTCAAAGCAAGCAGTCAAATGGTTCCAGCAATTTTGTATATAGTAATCTATATGAAACATACCTCAAACTTTGAAAAGGCCATTTCATTTGCCTCTGACCACCTCCAGCCACCACTTTCTCTGGATTTTAAAAAAATCTTTTGGGACGTAGAAATTGGAAGATTCTCCACATTAAAAGAAAGTCTGGACAATTATCTTCTTGGATGGAAAGATTACAGTATGGAATTTATTGAATCTCTTCATCTTGTTGAATCCAGCCTTTACGAACCTGACGAACTTAGAAGAATAAATATCTTAGAAAAATCATTGCAGGTAATACTCGATGGAGTTTATGACAAAATGCTCAAATACACCCACGAAGTCCGCTCCCCACTTACCAATATCTACATGCTGGGGATTGTTCTTCCAACACTCGCACTAGCAATTCTACCCTTAGCCTCAACGATGATGGGGGGCTCAATAAAATGGTATCACTTATTTGTAATTTTCAACTTAATTATCCCTTTTATGGTTCTATATCTTACTTGGGGAGTCTTAATGAAAAGACCTGGTGGATACGGGGAAGCAACTCTTCTTGAAAAAAATCCATTATACTCCCAATATAAAAGCAACAAGCCCTATTTTACAGGTTTCATCTTAGGTCTGCCTTTTTTACTTCTCGGACTTATCCCTTTCTTCTGGCGTTACACAAACCTGCCAATATGGCTTGGGTTAGCAAGAGATTACACTTGGGAACAAATAGGTCTTGGATTTATGGGCTCTTCTGGAATTTTTGGAATTGTGGGACCTAACGGAGTTTTATACGGACCCTCAGGAACCCTATCACTAATTCTAAGTCTTTTTATTCCAATATCTATAGCCATAATATTCATTGTGGCGTTCAAAACAAAGACAAAAGAACTAATAAAATCAAGAGAAGAATACAAAAACGTAGAAAAAGAATTTACTTCCTCCCTGTTCCAGTTAGGAAACCGACTGGGTGATGGACTCCCCGCAGAAATCGCCTTCTCAAAAGTAAGCGAATCAACTAAAGGAACTTCCACTGAAGGCTTCTTCAAAATTGTAAATGAAAATATACAACAACTCGGAATGAATCTTGAAAGAGCACTATTCGACCCGCGAAGAGGAGCTATAATTTTCTATCCTTCTCAAATCATCGCAACTTCAATGAAGATTTTAGTAGAATCTGTGAAAAAAGGTCTAAATGTCGCCGCAAGAAGCTTAATGTCTATAAGCGATTACGTAAAAAACATCAGAAAAATTAACGACAGACTAAACGATTTACTAGCAGAAATAACTTCGGACATGAAATCCAATATGACTTTCCTGGCTCCGCTCCTTTCCGGAATAATTCTCGGACTCTCTGGAATGATTTCTAGTATACTTGGCTCAATCTCTGCGATGATGGAATCTGGCGTGGGAAGCGAAGAACTGCTCGGTGCAGAAGGAATAACAGGGCTTTTAGGCTTCTTTGACCCTGTTCTAATGATTCCAACTTACTGGCTCCAGATAGTCATCGGTTTCTATTTAATCGAAATCGTCTTCATATTAACTTCAACCCTTGTAACAATAAAATCTGGAAAAGACGAACTCCAAACCACCGCGGAAACTGGAAAAAACCTCAAAAAAACAATGACCCTCTATTTCATCGTGGCACTCTTATCTATTGTAGGACTTAGCCTCATAGGTTCTATAGCCCTCTCCGGATTAGCATAACATTTATAAATAAGAAGGCATTAAGAAAAATATGAAGGGTGATAAAAAAGGACAAGAACTAACTCTCGGAACAATTATACTAATCGTTCTCGGTGTCGTTGTTTTGATATTCCTCATCTACGGATTTAGCACTGGTTGGGGGAACCTATGGCAGAGAGTAACTGGTCTCGGCGGAGGAAAAGTTAACGTTGACACAATTAGGACTGCCTGCGTCTTAGCTTGTGAACAAGGAAATAGTTATGCCTTCTGCACACAAGAAAGAAGCGTAGTTTTCAATGAAAAAGACGATGCAATCACAACAACCTGTAATGAGCTAGTAACTGGAGACCAAGGTAAGAAGATTCCTGCAGGAGTAGCAAGTCCGTGCAATAAGTTTAACTGTTAATCCCCTCCAAAATCTTTATTAAGTTCTATTTTATATTTAGTATATGACAGAGGCGACAAGTGAAATAGGTAAAATTATTATTGCGGTGATTATATTAGTAGTTCTCATTTTTGGAGTTATCTTCCTTCTTAGCGGAAAAGGGAGTGAAGTCTTAGAAGCTATAAGAAACTTAATGAGGTTTGGAAAATAATGCAAAAAAAAAGTTCTATTGACTGGACTTTTGGAAAAGTATTCTCTTTAATTCTTGTTATTATAATTATAATCTTAATTATTTCAGGTCTTATTAGTGGACAACTAGTACCTTTATTGGAAAAAACTGGGGGGAAATTCGACGAAGTTTTAATACTTTTAAATAAACTCGCTGGAACGGATGACCCTTATGAAACAGAATGTATCTATGGGGGAACAAACATAGAAGATATTGGAGCGGGACTCTTAACCCTCTGCAAAACAGAATGTAATATAAGTCTGGAGGAACCGATTGGTAACACTATAAAAATGAATTCTTTCAGATTAGCATTAGGAGAAAGGACATTTAAAAGAGACAAGGTAGATTGCAAATTCTTGCTAAAAACAAAAGACCAAAAAGAATTCTGTGAAGATGAAAACATTATCCCTTTAGAAGACTTAACAAAAGTTGAAAAAGAAAGGGAAGCTTACAAGACACTAATAACTTCATTTAACGGAGCATTAGGAATAGGAAGTGATGAAGACTACGAGTCTCTCTATAAGATAAAAGATTACAACAAGTTGCAAGACATCTTAGGATTTTTACCGAATAATTATCTAGAGTTCAAAATTTGGAGCCCGGACAAGACTTATAGATGGGATGGAGAAAAATGGACTTTATTCTACGGAAGGTATACAACAAATCCTGAAAGCGGAATCTTAGAAGACTTAGAAAACTCTTTCATAAATGGAAACAAAGTTTCTTGGAGATACAAATTAGAAGAAAACGGAGAAAATGACGGATGGAAAAAACCACTCTCAGAAGAACTTGGAAAATCTGGAGGGGGATTTCTCGCTCCAAAACCAACAGAAAGCGCAGAAGAATTTAGAATATGGATTATTAGAAAACTGAATGAATGGGACAGAAACTTAACAAGACAAAAAGATGGAATTAATTTACTAAAAGAAAACCCAAACAGCGTCCTCATTTATTTTGATGGCAAAAATTTAGACTACAAGATTATCAAATCTATAATAGGCAAATATCAATACCAAATATTTTATTTTGAAACGGCAGAAGAAAAGTTCGGTCTTTATTATGACGGGGAATTGCACTTAGTAAAAGAAAACTCCAATGGCGGATTCACTATATCTGAATATGATGAATTTATGTCTATAAATGATGAAGAATGGGAGGACATTAAAAAATTAAATTTAGTATATGACTATCTAAAGAAAAGATGTTAAATAAAAAAGCAGAATTAACCACTCATGAAATCTTAGAACTAATCTTAGCAATAGCAGGAATAACAGTTGTCGCAATTTTATTATACAACCTAATCTCACCAAAATTTAATGTTGAAGAAAAAACCGCCGAGTCTTATTTTAATTCGTTTAAGGAGTCTGTTGAAACTGCCGAAAAAGGCGGAACAGGAATCTTCAAAATTTGGCAGCCGGAAAAAGAAGTAAATTACTTCTTAATATATTTTGGAACAACAATCTCTTACGAAAAAGACTCTCAAGAATTCTTTTCCATAGGAGAAAACTCAAACCATATCTGTCTATGTTATACAAAAGACCAAGAAACCTTTTGCAACTACTGCGAGAATCTAAAATACCCCCTAAAAAAAGATGAACAATACAACCAGTTCCATTTAGGATTAAACGAAGAAGTAAGAATAATTAAATTACCTAGTGAAAATTTTTACCATGTCATACAAGAATAAAAAAGCCCACATAACTTCCGAAGAGATAATAAAGTGGATTCTCTACATAGCCCTCTTAACAGCTGTTAGTTTTTCTGTATACAAAATTGTAGGTAACCTTGCTTAGATACTTTTATTAATCCTTTTTGTTTAATCCTAAAATGGAAAAAAAAGGTTCAGGGAAATATTATATAATAATCTCTCTGATACTAGGGCTTCTAGTCCTGTCTATCTCTTTTAACTACATCTTTTCATATATATCTTCGGACGAACTTAACTGGCAGGAATGCAGGCAGAGTATCTATCTCCGTTCAATATCTCCCGAATTTAAATCTGGCGACATTTCACTAGCAGATTTGAAAGACGCTTTTCCTTTAAAATGCAAAACAGAAGTTGTAACCATAGATACCGCAAAGCCTGAGAAAGTTTATAAAAAAATTTCGGACACCCTCTACGCTGGTTGGAATCTATTTGGAGAAGGAGAATTTGATATTGTGCCAAAAAAATTCTTATCAGGAAACTCTTACTGTATGGTTTTTGCAAGAATTAGTTACACTCCTAAATCAAGAGAAAATTACAACGAAAACGATTTTTCAATAGAAAGCTTCGCAAAATATTATCGCACAAGCAAAGAAAAAAACTCAGGAAATGTTTACAATTCTTACCTCCCCCTTTATCTAAAATCAGAAGAAGGAGAACTCCCCGAGAACTTTGTAGCAGTTGACAATGAAGTAAAATTCTATCCTAATGACAATGACCTTATGGCAGTCTATGTAACTGGAAAAACCGCAAGAGTAATAAGTTTACTTAAAGGAATTTTAGGGGAAAACATAATTAACTATCTTTCAAGGTTAATTGGAGAGGAAGATAAAGAATACAAATATATCTTGCTTATACCAAAAGACAAAATTAATGAATTGGATTGTGAATTCCTTACAATCCCTGCTTAGATAATTTTATTAACGCTACTCTATTTATTAAAACATGAAAAAAAGAGCTGAGATTATGCACGAAGTTATAATCCATATCATATTAGCCGGATTAATTTTAGCAATTTTCTTCATGGCGACCTCAGAAAAGATTAATGCAAGAGGGGTTCGTCAGCAGGTCTTAGAAAAACAAACAGCCTTACTAATAGACTCTGCAATCCCCTATACAAACATAGAAATATCTAAGGATAACATAAATGGGATAATTCGGAAAATAGAATTAAAAGACGGAAGAATCTATATAGAAATTGAAGGTCTGACTTCTTTTAACGGCTATCCTTATTTCACAAAATATTCTGTTAACATAGAAGAAACTCCAAATAAATTCATCATAAAAATAGAATGAAGTCAAATAAAAAAGCCGTGATGGGTGAAACAGTCTTCATGATGTATCGCCTCATTTTAATAACTCTCATCGCCCTAGCAGTTCTAGGCGTTTCCTCTGTTTTTTATTCACATTATATTTTAGTAAGACCTGCTGAAGCCTTAATCATGACTCGCCAGATAGCAGATTGCTTCACATTAGAAGAAAAAAACTTTGAAGAAGTTGAAGAAAGAAAAGTCCTGTCCTTTTGCGGATATGAAGAAAAAGAAATAGAAAGGTTCTTCGTCAAAGTAAATTTTTTGGATAACTCTGGCAACATCATAAAAAGCGTCTATCAGGGAGACGACGGAGCAATGTGGGTAAAAGACCTCTATGAAAAACAAAAAGAAAACGTCAAATCAATAGAAAAATACGCCCCAGGATACTATCTTTCAGAATACCCCTTATATAACAAGAATAACGGAGAAGAAATAATAATGAAAGTGGAGGTTTTAGTAAATGAATAATAAGGCAGTTATTGGAAAAACTTTCACACTGTTCATCGCAACAATTGCCATAGTAATTATCTTACTAATTTTTGTGATAAGTTCCTCTACAATAAAAGAAATTGATAATTCAAACGCGGGACTAAAAATTTATACCTCTGCCGACTTAGACCTTGACAATATACAAGAATATATGATTAAATATCTCGGTCTTACAAAAATAAGATTCTTCATAAACAAAGGATTTTCATTAGAAAACGCGATAAAGGAGGCTAACTATGAAAAATAAAGGACAATTCTTTGAAATCTATCTTGTAGTTTTTATGGGTTTCTTATGCGCCTTTATTATCTACACCTACTTTGTCCAGCAATCAGAGGCTCGTAGTTCTCTTGTCTCGCCAAATACTATTTTAGAACTAAGAGACGATTTAGAACTTTTTGAAATAAGAGAAAAAGAAATAATTTTAGAAACATTAAAAGAAACTAAAAATACATTTGAAATAAGTGATACCTTCACACAACAATTCACAAATGAACTCATAAAAAAGATAAAGTCGGAAGAGCAAATGAAAGAATTTTTATTCAAAGATTATATATACGAAAATGAAGCAAGAGCAAACGAAGAAGACTTCATTAAAAGTATTTACTCTGCAGAATACAACGAAAAAGAAAAAACAATCATTCTTAATCGCGCAAAATTAGAAAAGAGAAAATATTTAAACGCGAAGAAAGAAAACAAAATAAACTTCCCGGTGGAAGTTTCTTTCACAACAAGTAAGACATATTTAATAAGTTTCAAAGAAAATAAATTTATCATAGGAGAAAAATAATGGATTATGGTGGTGTAGACAGAAGGAGAACAAAGAAAGATTTGAAAAGAAAAAGAATAGCCAGAGGTTACAAAAAAGGCGGAAAGTTTAGATCACAAAATGTAACAGAAAAAGGTAAAAAAAATGATTGAACTGACCTTTCTCTTCTGGCTTTTTCTAATTGGTATTTTGGTTGCAACATTTCAGGATTTAAAAAGAAGAGAAGTGGACAACTGGCTTAATTTACTTTTAATCCTAATCAGCCTCTCTTATGTATTCTACAAAGCCCTCTATGAAAAAAACCCAGAAATAATACTCCTCACAGGATTCATAATAGCGATAATGTTCGTCATAATGAATATTTTTTATTATGGAAGAGTTTTCGGTGGAGGAGACGCAGGACTTCTTTTCGCAATGAGTGCTTTTTTTATCGGAGTGGAATTCATAGAGAGTGCAACAAATATTGGGATATTTATTTTATTTCTAATGGTCTCTGGTTCTATTTACGGAACAATCTACTCCTCAATACTTTACATAAAAAACAGAGAAAAAGTAAACAAAGAGATAAAAAAAGGTATCAAAAAACACAAAAAAATTCTTTTAGCAATCCCTATAATTAGTGTAGCATTTTATTTCCTAAGCAATTCTTTAATTTTTAAACTACTCTCTATAATTATTTTTATCTCTCCCCTGCTTTACATATTCGCAAAAGGATTAGAAAATATCTCTATGACGAAAACAATTTCTGGAAAAGACCTAAGAGAAGGAGACTGGCTTGCTGACAAAGAGAGAATAGGTAAAAAAGTCATAAACTACTCTTGGGAGGGACTGAGTAAAGAAGAAGTAAGATTACTCAGCAAAAAGAAAAAAGTTAAAATAAAAGAAGGCCTGCCATTCGTTCCGGCCTTTTTAATGGCTTTTATTCTATATGCTTTATTAAGAACACTCTTTAATTAGGAATACGTGGTTTAGCCCTGTAAATTTCTTCTTTATCTTCAACCTTTTCTTCACGTTTAACTTCTACATTCTCTAATTTGAGCGGATTTCTTATCTCCTGCTGAATCTTCTTAAGTTCAGTTACATCAGCTGGCTTCCTCTGAGTCTCGTCGCCGTAAATAGGAATTATCTCCAAAATTGCATGGCCCATAATTTCTTTCTCACCAATTTTAATCTCTAGAGGAGAAAAAGTACTCTTTAACCTATCTACAACTATTTTCCCAAACTCTTTCGTAGAAAAAGAAATCTCCCCTAAATGATTCTTCGGAATAACAAGAGTATGCCCTTTACTGAGAGGATTAATTTCAAGAACAGCAACGTTCTCATTATCTTCCGCAATTTTAAAAGACGGACTCTCCCCATTGACAATAAGACAAAAAATACAGTTACCCTTAGCCCCTAAATGAACAAGATTATTTTGCTCAACAAAACTCTCCACTTGTTCAGGAGTCATTGACTCAACTTTCTCTTTGATAATCTCTCTCTTCTCTTCAGGAAATTTAGAAAGTTGAACCAATAAATGTTCTTTTATTGCTTCTGCCTGTTCTGGAGTAAGACCCATATTAAAAAATAACATTCATTAATTATAAACTTAACTAAATCACCCTATTGCCCGCCTATAATCAATCATCTCACATGAAGAAACGCCAGGAATCTTCTCAAGATCATTCCCCACCTCATCAATTTCTTTATTCTCAGGATAAGCAAAAAATATTACGAGGGCTTTTAATCCAAAAGCTATAGGTTCTTCAACCGCAGAATTAAAAACACCACCTTTTTCAGTTATCTTAACTTTAGCCTCTTCTGTCAATTTTTTAAGATCAACACTTAAACTTTCCGGCATCAATTTATATTTAACTGCAGATGTTCCGACCATTTTAAGGACCTACATAACCGCAAGAATCACATTTATATTCTATAGATAGACCTCTGCACTTGTCACATCTAAAAATTCTATTCCCGCATACTGGACAGGGGAAATCTACTCCTTCACTGCATTCCTTCTCACAGCTTGTACATTTCATACAGATAAATTCTATTTTAGGTTTATAAAGTTTGCTAAAGATTTTATAGATAACAGTATATTTTAAATAGTGACTTTGCATAAAAACAAAAGAGGACAAAATGAAAGAGGTTTTTGCAAGAGCACCTTCAAGAATTGATTTTGCTGGTGGAACATTAGACTTAGATTTTTTCATTGAAAAAGAAAAAGGAGCAACACTAAATTGTGCAGTAGCAAAATATGGTTATTCAACTTTAAAACCTAATAACAGGTTTCTTGAAATTGATTCTGTTAACTACAATAAGAAAATGAAAGTTAACTTTCCAATTGAATATAATGGAGAATTAGATTTACTTAAGGCATTATTTAAAATAACGGATTTTAAAGAGAAAGGAACTTTAACAGCTTATCACGAAGTAGCTCCTCATTCGAGACTTGGGACTTCTTCTTCAATTTCTGTTTCCGTTTTAGGGGCTATATTGAGGGCTCAGAGAAAAAAAATTGACAAAATCAAAATTGTCAATATGGCGACAATTGTTGAAAAGGAAGAGCTCCATATGGATAACGGTCCGCAAGACCAATATGCCGCAGCATTAGGAGGCATTCTAATGCTTAGATACAAAGGAAGAAAAGTCAGAGTTGAACAGCTAAAACTAAAAAAAGATATTATTTATGAGCTTGAAAAAAATTTTGTTTTGTGTGTTCTTAACTCTGAAAAAGTCGCAGGAAATGTAAATCACGAAACGGTAAAGGGATACATGGAAGGAAACGAAAGAGTTATATCTTCTATAAAAAATATAAAGCAAATAACATTTGACATGTATAAATCTCTAAAGAAAGGCAATCTTAGCGATTTCGCCGAGCTTCTCAATCAAGAAAATTCTAACAGAGAAAAACTAAATAAATATATTGTAACTCCTAACTGCAAAAAATTTCTTAAATTAGGAAAAGATAATGGGGCTATTGCTGGAAAGATTTTGGGCTCGGGGGCGGGAACACTACTTTTTTATGCCGGAGAAAACAAGAGAAGCAAGCTCGTTAATGCACTTGAAAAAAACAGAGGAAAGATTTTAGATTTTAGGTTTGACTTTGATGGATTGCAGACTTGGGAGAAGTAAAAAAACCTTTCTTACACAATTTATCAACCAGTTCTATATACATTCCCGCAGAAAAAGATTGACAGACAGCCCCTTGAGACTTTAATGATTTGGCCGAGCTTAACTCTGCATGACACCCAGCAGCCCCAGAAAAAAGAATCTCTTCAGTTGACGCCCTTAGAATTTTCTTTATATAATCACAATATTTTCTTTTATTTAAATCTGCAAGAACTAAACCTGCAAGATTATTAATCCAGAACCAGCTGTCCCCATTATGGTAGCTCCGAGGAATTTCTCCAGTATAGGTTTCCTGAAAGAAATAATCTTTTTTACTAATTGTCGAAAGACCACCCCATTCACACCATAATTCTTCTAAAGCATTATCAAAACAAGTTTCCCACTCCTTTTTTGAGAGAAGACTTGGATAAAAATAATAAGCTATGAATATGTTGGGTCTTACCTTTTTATCAAGCGAATCGTAAAGAAAATTCCCATCGAAATATTCTTTTTTAACTTTTTCTCTTAAAAGTCTTTCCTTCACCTTAAGTTCTCTTTTTTTATTTGTAAGTTTAGAAGCCAAATTTAACGTAAAGAGTTTCATCGCCTGAATTTCTATTGCCCCTTCCCTCTTTATTGAATCCATCCATGTGTTATTCCCTTCGTATATCATTTGTGCATCAAGACTTGAGAAAATTTCTTCTAAAAAAATTTTATTTTTTTGTAATAATTCTGGAAAAAGGGTGGCTCGTTTAAGTAACCAGCCAAAAGAATCGATAGAGTTTCCTTCTTTAGAACTATCAATTGAAATTTTTGCTGGAAAATCTATTAGCTCTTTTTTTAAATATTTAATCCATTTTTCTATAATTTTCTTTGCATCTTTTTTGCTAATCTCATAAAATCCTCCTAGGGAAATAAGCTCGTCTCTCGCCCAATATTGAAAAAACCAAGGAAGTCCTGCAAACAACCCCTTATTATCAAAAAGATTATCTAAAAGAAATCTGCAAGAGTTATAAGCGACGCTAACTTCTCTATCAGAAATTTTTTTTACTTTTCTTTCGATTCTTTTTTTCTTTTTTTCTTTGTATTCTTCTAGATTATCATACAAATCCTGAGACCCCTTAATCGCATTTTCTTTTTTCTTAGAAAAATAAAAAGCTATTTTTTCTGAATATATTTTTCCTAAAACAAAAACACTTCTCTTGCTCGGAAAAGAATTCCTCTGCAGGTCATATTCATAATTTTTCTCTATCCAGTCCTTTGACTCTATAAACTCTCCTTTAAAACGAATGGACAAAAAATAATCAGCATTTTTATAACCCATTCTAACTAAAATATGCCCGTCTTCCCTTTCTATATCATAAGTAGAATAATCATTTTCATAAGCTTCCTTAAAATCAAGAATTATCTCACATTCCGAAGAACTCTCGTAAGCCAGACCATTAAGATAATCTGGAATAAAAAAAGACCCTGTTTTGTCTTCGGAAATTATTTCAGCTTTATAAAAAAAGTTTTTTATTTCCTTAACTTCTCTTGGAACACCAATAGATTCTATAACCCTAAACATCTTTTCATTTTCATTAAAAAAAACACCCTGATATCTGGACGAAACCCCTTTTGGAGAAAACCATATAAAACCGGCATTTTTATTAGTCATCAGAAAGCTTATATCTTCTGTTTCTTTCTCAGCCGATTGATTATATTTTTCAATAGAGTTTATTGTTTTCATCAAATCTTTAAAATCCCTTTTCTTCTATTGTTTTATAGTCATGACCAGAATCTGTTTGGTAAATTGATAAAAAAGAGAACTCCTTTTCTCCAATATTAACTGTCCTATGTGCATACCCCTTAGGAATATAATGAAAAACATTTTTTCTCATAATAATCTCCTTTCTTGATTTTCCTTTTTTCAGAAGAATTTTTCCTTTTCCCTCTAATAAATAATAAACTTCTGGTAAATCCTTTTTGTGATAATGCCCTTTGGTCATAAACCTTTCTTTTCCAATTTTCCCAGATTTTATATAAGTCACCGCGTAGCTTATCTCATCTTCAGATAAAAAATTAACATAATAAATTAAAGGATTTTTTTTATCTAGGATTTTTTTTACTTCCACTCTATCTTTAAAAAAATTCTTCATATCTCTAAGCGTCGTCTTCTTTATTTTTCCTCTCTTTTTTATCTCCCCCAAAATATCATTCATAAGAATTATAACAAAGAAGTCTTTAAAAATTTGATGATTAAGATTAAATTTTATCTTTTGAGAAAGAATCTCCCACCCTTCCTAATTCTAAGTTGCCCTTATCACGCTCCTTTTCCATTCCCTCGATTATAGCTTTTGCCATTTTTTCACCCCAAACCTGATGCATACATCTCGGACACATATCTACAACAGAATCATCATCCACTTTTTCTGAGCAATAAATGCATTTTTTCATTTTCTTAATTCTCCTGTGAAAAGCTCTTTTTAAATATTTGTACTATTTAAGATAATCTCTGGCTTCAAACTTAGTCCGGAGGTCAGTGATGGCTCTGGCGAGTGCTGACCTCGCGGCCTCCGCCTCATGAGAGCGGCGCTCTACCGCTGAGCTACAGAGCCATAATATTGGAGACAAAAGACAGATTTTAAAACTTATGGTTCATTAACTATCTGTATTTTTGGCTACAAGGCATACAACCTCCGCCACAGTCTATCTCTTCTTCATCTCCATTAAGAACCCCGTCATAGCAATAATCACAATATATTTCTTCTATTCCCTCATCAAACACAAAATTTATATAAGGATTCTCGGAACTGCCCCTTTCTAATCTTGCTATCAGACGATCATCTAATCTATTATAAACCAGAACAAATTCTGTCCCACATTTTTCTACAACTTGGGTATAAATATCTATACCTGAAGTGCAGGAGACAACTTCCTCTACACTTTGAACACAACGGTTTTTGTCTGCACATATTCTCCTTTTAACTCCTGACATCTCATCAAAGTTCTGGTTTACAAGGTCGGAGAAGCTGTAATTTATCTCACAAGTAGTCCAGGCAGAACATTCTACATTTGGGGTGCATTCAGAACCACTACATCTTATTCTTTGAGGTAAGTCATAGGTTGTTCCGCAGTTGTTAAGGTCTATGCAAGAGGGAGTTGTAAACTCAGATACACACGCAGACCATGTACATTGCCAGGATTCTACACAAGTATCACCGCAAAATCTGGTTGTTTCAGGCATATCTGTGGGAATAAAACATTTATTTTTATCAAAACATGTTCTTTTCTGAACACCATCTTCACAAGGCCCCCAAGCCGAGCATTCCCAGCCAGAGTCGCACTGAGTCGCCCATATTTTTTCTCTGTCTACTAGACTCAAAGATAACAAATCAGGAGTTTCCTTAACAAAACTTTCTACCTCAATATAGTCCCTTTTTCCAAAGTTCTTTAAAGGTCCAACAGAAACTTCAAGACCCTCGGAAGAAAAAGACTCAGGGCAGTAACTTACAAAAACCTTCTTTGGCGTCTCACACATTTTTTCGTAGAAGTCCTTGTGCGAAGGCTCTAAATAGATATCTAAATTTCGAGGATTTTTTTCTGCAGGAATTTTATAAACCTCCTCTTTATTTATTTCAGGAACTTTCTTCAGGGAATAATTTTTTTCAGACAGATCAAAGAAAGAAACTCTTACATCTACTATGTTATAAGAATCCTGAAATCTTTTTATGCCCAAAAATATAGTTTTAGTATAGGAATCATAACAGGCCTCATAAGAAAAACTTGAGATTAAATTTAGGTCAAAACACTCTTCTTCACGTTCTACACCCTTATAAGTACTTAACACATAAAAGATTAGACCTATAGAAATAAAAATTAGAATAAACAAATCCAAAAATTTAACCCATCTTTTCATTTTCTTTTCTTACTTCCCTTTCTCTTTTTAATTTTTTGAGGGATACTCTCTTTTAATTTTTTCTGAGCTATTTCTTTCTGTTTAGAGATTAAAGCTTTCTCTAATTCCATATTATTTATTCCGCTAAAAGCCGCGCTTTTCAATAGAATCTCTTTATTTATATCTTTAAAATTTTCAGACCAATCTACATTTAAACTTTTTTTCCTTTTAAAAGTAAACACTCTCATTATTTTTGCAAGTTTTTCTATTAAAAACCCCTTAAATAAAAGGATTTTATCTAAAAGTTCCCTCTTATTTATTTTCTCTTTTTCTGACTCAAAGAATAATGGCTCTAATTTATCTATAAGAGATTTTTTTTGTGGCCGAATTTTTTTAGCTTGTATATTCTTAAAGATTTCTATAAAGGTTCTTGAAAGGTCGTTCACTTTACCAAAGGTTATTTCAGAGGAATAATGGGCATCAAACATTTCTATACAAAATGAAGAAATTTCTTTTTGTTTCTTTAACTGCCTTGCTAAAAGAGAATAATCGGAATGGACGCCCGTCCCAAAATTTTCGCTAAGAAACCTTTTTACGTTTTTATCAAGGAAGCTTAATTTTTCTTCTGTGCTTTTTAAAGAGTCAATTGTCTTAAGAAATTCTATTATATACTTATCCTCTGCAGACCGAACAGCAACTACCTCTTTTCTTTTTCTTATTTTAAACTCAAGATAAGTTAAGACTATCGCTATTAATATCGCTAAGACCACTAAACCTAAAACAAGCCTTACACGAATATCTGCCAAAAACAAGTTTAAATCAACCCCTTTCATAGATTACCATATTTAAAGGTGTATAAAAAGTTTACTGGACTTGTTTTTTATAGGGATAAACAAAGCTTTAAAAAGTCGGGTTAGCGAATATATGTATGGTAAACGGAATTGAACGACCTTTAGATTTGCTGAATTCAGCGAAAGGTAAAGAGATTTTAGTGCAGTTGAAAAACGGCAAGCAACTCGTTGGAACTTTGCTGGCTTTTGACATCCACATCAATGTGGTTATAGAAAACGCCAAGGAAGTTGAAAACGGGGAACAGACAAGAAGTTACGGGTTAACTTTCTTGAGAGGAGATACAATTATCTTCATATCGCCGTCATCTGCAGCTAAAGCGTAAGAATAGTGTTTGTCGGATTAATTTCACTCCGCACTAATTCTAAGATGCTTAACGTAGCGAAGAGTCCATTAATTTAGATTATTTAAAAGAATAAAAGGGCAGGTTAAAGGATATGATTAAAGCAGAACAGCAGTAATTTTAACTCTTTTTCCTTATTAGAAGAATTATTATTCCTATAATTCCTGTCATAAAAAGAAGGGCCCCAACAATGGAATTATTTATTTGAGATTCATCGGTGATAGAATATCCTGTAACATTAGTACCAAAAATAAGGAGTCCAATGAGACCTAAAGTTGAAAGAATTGTTAAAAAAAGATACTTTGTAGCAGGAATTTTTTGATTTAAGTAGCAAATATCAACATAGTCTTTAAAAGAACCTTCCCATCCGATGCTTTTTAGATAAGATTTTACATTCTTAAAATCAGATTTGACTGACTCTACAATAATGTCTCCCTCAATGTCCTCTCTGGATTTTGCAATTAGAAAATTCATAAATAGATAAGTAATTTCTCTTAGATAAGTCTTTCTAAAACTCTTCTTTATCTAAATCTTCAGCAACACTGACATTTTCAAAAACTTCTTTAGCTTCGTTTAGAATAATCTTAGGAATCTCATCATACCTCTGACTCAAATGTGTAAGAACTAATTTTTTAACTCTAGCCTTCTTTGCAATTTTTCCCGCATCAATACTCATTAAATGAGCCCTCTCTTTAGCAACCTCTTTATCTTCTTTAGAGTAAGTAGACTCGCAAATAAGCAAGTCCGCCCCCTTAGAAATTTTTATTGCATTATCATTCATTTGAGTATCCATTACAAAACTAATTTTCTTTTGAGGTTCTACGTAAATTAATTTTCTTCCATCAACCTTTTTCCCCTTAATCTCAACAACTTTTCCCCTTGCAAGCTCTCCAATTAAAGGGGAATTTCCTATTTTTAAATTCTTTAACTTGCTTTTATCAACCCTTTTCCTTTCCTTTAGAACAAAAGAGTAGGCTACACAAAGAACATCATGTTTCATAGGATAGGATTCAAGATAAAACTCCTCGTTTTCAAAAAATATTCCTTCTTCAACCTCATGAACATTTAAAAAGATTTTTGCACCTTTGTGTGCAAATAAATCCAGATACATCTCAACTCTTCTTTTAGTGCCTTTTGGACCATAAATTTCTAATTCTTTATTATATTCATTTAACATAAGCGTCTTAAAAAGCCCTGGCAAACCTAACACATGGTCTCCGTGCCAGTGCGTAATTAAAATCCGAGTAATCTTGCAAGGGTTCAGTCCTGCCTTTCTAAACTGCCTCTGCGTCCCTTCCCCACAATCAACCAGAATATTCTCATTCTTATACTGCAAATAAAACGAGGGGTGATTACGTCTGGCTGTCGGTATCGCTGACCCCGTTCCTAAAAACGTGAGTTTTATTTTTTCTACCATAATAATGTGTAGAAATAGGAGTTTTTATTTCTAACTAACACCAACTATTTCTTATTTCTAAAAATTACTTCAGTATGAGGGTAGGCAATTTCAACCTTCTTTTCTTTTTTAATCAAATCGTAAATCTCCTTGGTAACCTTGCTCTTCAATTCCATCATCTGCCTTGCAGGAACGTAAAACTTCAAGCTTACAATCATTGAACTCTCCGCCATACTAATCCGAGTATAAGGCGCTTCCTTATGTTTCTCTTTTAACTCAGAAAGATGTTTATTAGCCACACTTTCTATAATCTCGATTGCCTTATCCAAATCGCTCTCGTAAGTAATCGAAACATCAAGACTGCTCAAAACAAAATCGTGATTCAGTGTATAATTAATGATATTCTGCTCGAAGAACAAATAATTTGGAACCATAATATTTCTACCAGTTACTTCGCCAGAAGATATTCCCGCGCCAACTTCGTCTAAATAAATATGTGTTAGGGTAATATCATAAACGTCCCCCCGAACATCACCAATAATAATCCTGTCACCAATACTAAACGGTCTCTTCACCGTCATCATTAACCAAGCCGCAACGCCAGTGATAGGTCTCTGTAATGCAAACCCTAGCCCCCGCAGTTATCAAACCAACAAAAATCCCCACACCGGTCCAAGACTTAAAATACGCGAAGAATAAGACAAAGAAAACAAGAATTAAAAACAATATACTAGAAACCCTTGTAAGAAATTTTATATTAGATATTTGTTTCTTGTTCCTTGCCTTCTTCAAAAGAGTAACCTTAAGCTTCTTAATCAAAATCTCGAAGAACAAAATAGCTATAAGAAAACCAATCACCATAAAAATCAAACGAACGTTAAATTCCATATCAACAAAACGGAAAATGGCTTTTTATTCATTTGCCCTGGCACAAAACAAAGTCTTTTGAAAAGCCTGAAAGCAGGTACCAGGAATTGCACCTGGGATCATCGGGTTGCAGCCGATTGCCTTACTGCTTGGCTATACCTGCACAATAAAAGTAAAATTCAATAGTTTTTAAAGATTTATCAAGAAGTACGCTCCCGGCAGGATTTGAACCTGCGACTTCTAGCTTAGAAGGCTAGCACTCTATCCAGGCTGAGTTACGGGAGCCTAAGTATCCCAAATAAAGAATTCTTTTAAATTTAACTAAAAAATAAATTTTTTACAGAAATTACTTTTTCTTTTTATAAGTGTAATTTCTTACGAGTTTTCCTATACCAATAGCAAGTACGCAGATAGCAAGAACCCACTGGAACCACAAATCATTTAGACTTATAATCTCCAATGGAACTAATAAAAGTACAATACCAAGGATAGTTACTAGCCATGCTGTTAATTTAGCCATATTCACCTCCAAAAATTATAAGGATTGCTATTTTATATATCTATGGATTCAATATTTTTATAAACTCTCTAACATCTTATTTACTATGAAGAAAATTACAATTGATGAAATGACAAATTTTTGCAAAAGAAAGGGTTTTGTTTATCCTTCTGGGGAGATTTACGGGGGTCTTGCAGGCTTTTGGGACTTTGGTCCTCTCGGTTCAGAAATCAAGAAAAACATAAAAGACTCTTGGTGGGATTATCATGTTCATCAGAGAGAAGATATTGTTGGAATTGATGGGGCAATTATTACAAATCCAGCCGTCTGGGAAGCTTCGGGTCATGTAGGCAACTTCATAGATTTAGCGGTTGTATGCAAAAAGTGCAAGACAAAATCAAAAGTAGACAAACACGAATTAGAAAATGCCTATTGTGAAAAGTGCGGAGGGGGGTTAGAATATAAAGGCGAATTTAACCCGATGTTCACGACTTCTGTCGGTCCAATTAAAGAAGATTCGGTTAACGCCTATCTAAGACCAGAAACTGCACAGCTAATCTTCTCAGACTTTAAGTTAGTTCAGGAGAATGCCCGCCTGAAACTCCCTTTTGGAATCGCCCAAATAGGGAAATCGTTTAGAAATGAGATTGCTCCGAGAAATTTCTTGTTTCGTTGCAGAGAATTCGAACAAATGGAAATTGAGTATTTTATAAATCCGAAAAAAACTAAAGAATGCCCGTTTATGAATCCCCAACTAGAAGAACTTGAGGTTTATGTCTACTCTTCTGAAATGCAGGAAAAGAAAAAAGAACCGAAAAAAATGAAAATTAAAGAAGCTCTAAAGAAGGGTTTGATTGTCCTTTCATGGCATGCTTACTGGCTTGCCACAGAGTTAAACTGGTTTTTCAGCCTCGGCGCTAATCCAGAAAACTTCAGAATAAGACAACATACTAAAGAAGAGAAATCTCATTATGCAACAGATACTTGGGACATAGAGTACAATTTTCCTTTTGGATGGAAAGAACTACAAGGTATTGCAGACAGAGGTATATTTGACCTGACACAACACGAGAAACACTCAAAAAAAGACTTAAAAATAATGGATGAAGAATCTGGAAATAAGGTCCTTCCAATGGTTGTAGCAGAACCCTCTTTGGGAGTTGAAAGAGCATTTTTAGTTTTCTTGTTTGACGCTTATTCCAACAATGACAAAGGTGAAATCGTGCTTAAACTTAGTCCTACACTCTCTCCAATTAAAGCAGCGGTCCTCCCTTTAGTAAAAAAAGACGAAAATTTAGTAAATATTTCCAGAGAAGTTTATGAGGAGTTAAAAAAAGATTCTTATGTATCCTATGATGACTCAGGTTCTATCGGCAGAAGATATGCAAGAAATGACGAAATTGGCACCCCCTTCTGCATAACTATTGATGGGGAATCTATAAAAAATCAAGATGTCACAGTTAGAAATAGAGATAATTGCGAACAAAAAAGAATTAAGATAAATAGTTTAAAAGAAGTTTTAAGAGACCTAATTTCCGGTCAAAAGAAATTTGGCGATTTGTAATTGGATAATTTTATAAACTTTCTAATACAAAAATTCTTGGGGATTAAATGGCAGAAGTTATAGCCTTTGTTTCTATAAAAGGAGGTGTAGGGAAAACGACGATTGCGCTAGAAACAGCAAGCTCTCTGGCTAATGACTTTGGAAAAAAAGTTCTTCTCGTCGACGCCAATTTTTCTGCACCAAATATCGGGCTTTATCTTGATTTAACAAACGAGTTTACTCTTCAGGACTCTCTTTCGCCTTCAGGCACTCTTCTCCACAACGCAATCTATGAATCCCACGGAATAGATATAATCCCCTCATCTCTTTATTATAATGGGGAGATTGACGTTTTCAAATTAAAAAAAGTCTTAGGAAAATTTAAGTCAAGATACGACTTTATAATTCTAGATTCTTCTCCAAATTATGAGGAGTTAAAGCCTGTAGTCGCCGCAGCAGATAAAATTTTTATTGTAACAACCCCAGACGATATGACTCTTAAAACTTCTCTAAAAGCCGCAGTAATCGCAAAAGAACAGGAAACACCTATTATGGGGATTATCGTTAATAAGATTCGTTCGCCAGATTATGAATACTGCCTAGAAGACATAGAAAATATTGCCGAAATTCCGGTTATGGCTAAAATCTGGGATAATAAATGTATGGCAGAATCTCTTTATAAAAAGAAACCTATCACTATTTTAAATAGCAAAAGCCCAATATCTAAGGAAATTAGGCGTTTTACTTCTGCAATTTCGGGGAATCCTGAAGAAAAAAAGTTTATTGAAAGATTTTGGGTTTTTAAAAATTTAATGGGAAAAGAAAAAGTCAATAGAGAACTTTTAAGACAGAAATTTTATGAAGAACAGTTCTAGTTATTTAAAATAGGCATTTGAAACATATTGCTGAACCATTCTATCAGTATTAAAAAAAGAAGCATTAATAGAAATTGTGTGCCTCATTATCCCAATCCAATCGTCACGGGACTCATAATAAGTGGGGAGTATCACATACTCCAGTTTTGAATAAAGGTCCTCAAGTTCTTTCTTATCTAGGTCTGCTTGTTGCTCGTCATCAGGATTGGGTCCAATAGACCACCCTGTTACATTTTCTATATGACCCTCGAGCCACCACCCGTCCAAAACAGAAAACTGAGGAACACCGTTGTGTGCTGCCTTCATACCAGATGTTCCTGAAGCCTCTTTCGGTCTAAGAGGAGTATTCAACCATAAATCAACTCCACAAACAAGTTTCTTAGCAACATCAATATTATAATTTTCTATAAAACAAAATTTAATCTTCGCCCCAAGATCTCTCGACTTCTGAAGAATCCTTTTTATCACCTCTTTACCCTCCGTATCTCTAGGGTGTGCCTTCCCTGCATAAACTATCTGGATTCCTTCAAACTTCCCCGCAATCTCCTTTAATCTGTTCAAATCTGACAAAAGCAGTTCCCACCTCTTATAACCCGTCGCTCTTCTCGCAAAACCTATAGTAAAAGTCTTAGTATCCATTTGCAGAGAGTATTTCTTATTAATCCAATCTATCATCTTCTTCTTTGATTTTATATGTGCCACCCAAATTTTCTCCTTAGGAACACTCATAACATATCTAAGATTAAAAGAGTCCTCTCTCCAATTAGGGATATACTTATCAAACAAACTGGCAAAATATTCAGATGTCCAAAAAACTGAATGAACCCCGTTAGTAATAGATTCTATGTGGTAATCAGGAAACATCTTCTTAGAAATCTCTTCATGTTTCTTTGCAACCCCGTTAATATGCCCACTAAACTTTAGTCCCAAATAGGTCATATTCAATTTATCATCAAAAAAGATTTGTTCTTTTATTTCACTTGGGATATTATTCTGAAGTACTCTCTCAACAATATCTTTACTAAACTCATCGTGACCTGCGGGAACCGGTGTATGGGTTGTAAAAACACATCTCTTTCTGGTCTCCTCTAATTTATCCCCTGAAGATTTTTTGTAAATCTCCAAAGTTAAAAAGGCAGAATGACCCTCATTCATATGATATTTTTCAATTGAACATCCTAAGTTTTCAACCATCCTAAACCCTCCAATTCCTAAGACTGCTTCTTGTAAGATACGGTAATCTTCTCCTTCACCATAGAGTTTCTTTGTAATCTCTCTGTCCTGTTCTTCATTTTCATTCAAGTCAGTATCAAGAAAAATAATCGGATTCACCGTCCCTTTTATCCCCTTAATCTCATAAAGCCAACAATCAACAAAAACATCTCTCCCATTGAGACTAACAGAAACCCTATTGGGTAGTTTTATAAGATAATTTTCTGGCGACCAAGTTTCAATCTCTTCAAGCTGATTCCCTCCAGAATCAATTTTTTGTTTAAAATATCCTTTTTTATACAAAAGTGTAACGCCAATAACTGGAAGATTCAGGTCTGCAGAACTCCTAAGCATATCTCCCGCCAGAACACCGAGTCCTCCTGAATAAGTAGGAATTTTAGACTCAACCCCTATTTCCATACTAAAATAAGCAATCTTAAGCTTATTAAAATCAAAAAAGTATTGCTTAATCATTCTTCGTTCAAGAAAAATCTATTTAAATAATTTATCCTATTAAAAACTCAAAATTTTTACCCTTTATCCAGGCCTCATAATAATCATTATTCCTATCTTCATTATACTTCTTAACAGGAATCTTTTCCCGTTCAGAAAAAAGAAGAACATTTTGATTTTTTCTAACTTTAAATCTAAGATAAATTTTATCAATTTCAAAATCTTGAAGTGAAGAAACAATTTCAAAGATACGGCTCTCTTTATCCTGTCTCTCATCAAGAGAAGCTTTAACTTCCTTTTCACCTTTTGGATAAACTGCAACCAATTCTAAAATAGAATCATTAGATTTTATAACCAAAGGATGAGTACTCCCGACCCTGAATCTCTTCATAAAAGGATTTTCTTTTTCCAAATTCTTAAAATAAAAAAAACCTGGCAAAAAGAAAAACCTTGAAACTCGGACATTATCCAAAACCTCAATATTATAAAACTTAGAGCTGAAAAGATACACTCTTGGGAAAAAAACTCTAGGAGATTTGAGTTCGTAAGAAAATTCAAACTCCTTTCCTGAAAAATAATTACTAATATAATTATGAGTAAGACTATAAGAATTAAAATCTAAAGAATCTCCTGATTCAAATTCAACAGGAAAATATTCTTCAAGAATCCCTGAAACTTCATGAGAAGAATTAATAGTTATTTTGACGAGAATCTCCCTTGAAGGAGGAATCAGGAAAGTTCCTCTTCTCTGAGAACAACCCATACAACTTATATCTCTTTTAATTTCTAAATAGTCTAAAGAATAAACTGAAAAATTCTTTGAAACCTCTCTGTCACCATAGGCTGTTATTGTAATATTATTCTCTCCTTTAAAAAGATTAATTAAAAAAACCGCACTATTACACTCTTCACATACTACCACTTCAAAGAAGCCGTCTCCGGAGTTGACGGAATATTTTATATTATCATAGCCATCTTCCGTAGAGATATTTAAAAAAAGTTCGGAACGATTCACTAACAATTTTTCACACTCATTATGAAAAGTTACAGCTTCTTTTATTGTAATCTCTGGAAAAACAAAAAAACCATCTTCCGAAGTAACTAAGCTCACCGGCTCGGACACAAAACCTGCATCAAAGTCTAATACTTCCGCAACAACCTTCTGATCTTTTACAAAACCTGCACTAAGCTCCTCCAAATCACAACAGAATTTATTATCATAATTAATATTACAAGAAGTATTATCTAAAGGATTATTTTCATAATAAACTAAACCCCCCTCCCATCATACCCATAACTCTCATTCCAAACTGCTCCCGAAACAGTCCCATCATTTTCTAAACCCGAATAATCTTTCGTCCATGTAAAATTACTCCCTCCTTCAAAAGGGAGATTCAAAACCTCAAAACTGCTTGAATTTAAATACCAGTTAAAAATATTTTTAACATTATCCCCATCAGAATCATAAGTAGATTGATTATAAATAGTTAAATTCTCACTGGTCACATTCATCCCAAGGGAGGAATTAAGAATAGGAGTAGTGTGTGTAGGTAAGGAATTTCTCTGTCTTGCTAAATCCAAAACAGAGATTCTTGCATCCTGAATCCCTGCTGAATAATAAGAACTTTCCGCCCGATACTGCAAATCCCACCTTGTTGAAACCTCTGATAAAGATTCTTTTTTGATTGTAAAGTAAGGATAACCTCTATTTGAGGTATCTTTAGTCTCAGTCAGCATTTCTCCATAAGTTGTCCCAGATTTTACTAATTGAGTATAAGCTGAAGAACCTGTATCCACCCCATCAATCCCCGAACTTGCAATAACCAAATAATCGGATGCTTGAGGGGTCTGAGTTAAAGTTACTCTGTTCTGATAGGTTGTAGAAGTAGTCGTTGCTCTTGCTTCTGTCTCTGCATAATAATTATTTCTGAAATCATCTGCTCTTAAAGCAACTACTCTCGCATCTGCAATCCCTGCAGTAGAAGGGCTCTCGGCAAAATATTTAATCTTAATAGTATGTGAAGAAGAATCCAAACTAACCCTCTTAATTGTTGCCCACATATACCTATTAGCAGCATTTACAGGCTCAAGATTAGAAGTACTATAGCCCGTTCCGTCTATTTCAAGTTGAATACTAAAGTCTCTGTTAGTTCCAGAACCATCTCCAGTTGCAGACGCAATAATAATATAATCTCCTGCCGAATCTGGGGTAAATGTCAACGGATTTTTATCCACAAAAGAAGTAGAAGTGGTCGTATCCCTTCCTTCAGATTCATTATAATAATCCTCATCAGACAATCTAATCGCAAATATCTTTGCTTCTTTTATCCTTGCCGTACCAGAAGAGCTACTTGACCTATATTGTATCTTGTAAGTCTGGCTCCCAGGCGAAGAGCCAAAAGTATCTATCCCTATAGCCCCCCCACTTATATAATCTGTCGTATCCTTCGGCATATAAATCAATTCATTAAAATCTTTCACAACACCTGTTGTTCTTGTTAGTTTAGAATAAACAGAATAAGAAGCACTGCTTTCCTGAACTAACCACGAAGCTAAAATAAGATAAGTGGAATTCGGTTCAGGTGTAAATGTAAGGGTAGTTTTATCCTGATAAGAAGTGGAGGTTGTCGTCGACTGACCAATAGACTCGGCATAATCATTATTATGTGAATAAGGATCTATTATATGGTCAAACTCCAAACTCCCTCCGACAACTTTTAAATCAAAAGTGTCTTGCTCCCCTAATAGCCCTGTTAAGTAAACTTTATTGTACTCGCCAGATTTAATCTCGCTAAACTCAGCAATTTTTTCCACACCATTAATTTCGTAGACTTCTATTTTAGGATTCCCAAAGATAACCTCTGGATAAATTGTTATATCATTCTGATTTGTTAAATTCTCTTCAAACTTCACTCTTACATACTCATTATCAGAAATTTCTGAACTCCAAATATCGTCAAGAACATAAACAGATTCGTAAATATCTTCTATAAAATTTCTCTGACTATCAAGATGCTCAGCAAAGGAAATCTCAATTATTATTTCAAAAGTCTGTGTAGACAAATGCGGAACGACCCACTCCACATTTTCATAAAGACCATTACCATCTAAGTCATTTAAATTAAAATCTAAATACTTGCCTTCTTCTTTCCAATAAACCTTTAAATTTTCATCCGAACTAATTTCTCTATCAAGGGTAGTGGAAGCCAGAACATTCTCATAAGGAGTTTCAGAATAAACAACCACTTCTTTTTTTATATCAGAAATGATTCTTTCAGATTTCTCCGGTCCAGGAGTATAATAAACAACTTCTACCTCTTCTTCCAAATCCTCAACAACCAAAGTTTCTCCCCCATCAAAAACTCCAAGAAAATCATAAAAAGGCTTTTTCAAAGAATAATTAGAACTCCCGATAACACTTAAATTCTCATAATTTTTTGGCAAGAGGATTTCCTTATTAGAAGAATTAGTCTTTACTAAAATTGAATTTTTAACAGGTTTACCTAATTCAATAAAAGGCTCGATATTAAACCCCTCAGTTTCATCATCTTCTGAAAATAACCCCTCCTCTTCATCTGAGGAAAAATTATCCCCTATAGGCTGATTCTCTTTTTCAAAAACATGGAAATCATAAACAGAAGTCCCTTTATTGTTTTTTACTTCAACTCTATAATCCCCTTCTTCACCCAAGTAAAGAAAAAAAAGCCCATCTGCCTTTTCAACATAATCTCTACTTGGTGTCACAATGCGAACATTTGAATTGTCCAAATCTAACTTTAAAGTTTCCCCTACAAAATAATCTTTCTGATAGTCTTGCGCAGAAGAAAAAAAAGCAAAGAAAATCCCCAAAGTAAAAATAAAAAATAACAAAGTAATTACCCCTACTTTTATCATACTCTTTTTATTCAAATGGCCTGCCATAAATTCACTCTCCCCACCCTAAATCCGTTTACTTTTCCTTGAATCTGAAGCATTAAACACCTCATTTGTATAGAATGCCATGGTTTGGACAACTTTTCTGCAATATCTTTGGTAGAAACTGGCTGAGACTCCTTCTTCAAAACAGAAAGAATTTCCTTCTTTAGTTTATCTTCTTTCCCTCCAGAATTCATCTTTCTTAAGAGAATTTAGAGTATTTAAAGATTCCCTTTAGTACGTAGAAAAGTACTTTAAGAGATACCATAAAAGATACCTTATATCGCAAAAATCAACTATTGAGAAATGTTTTTAAAGAGGAAGTCTCTCTGAATAATGAAAATGAGGATACTAATGTTCGGTTGGGAATTCCCCCCATTTAATTCTGGAGGACTAGGAACAGCTTGTTATGGGTTAGTCAAATCCCTCTCTAAAAAAAATATTGGGCTCTCTCTCGTCCTCCCTTTTCCTTATGAATGCGATTTCGCAAAAATAGTAAATAACCATAATTTTAAAAATGTGAAAATTAAAAAATTAAATTATCTTTTAAAACCCTACACAACCTCTAAAATTTATAACGAAGATTTAAAAAAGATAAAAAAAGATAAAATTCATTCTAATTCTCTTTACGAAGAAGTTATGCGCTATGCTTCAGAAGCCGAAGATATTGCAAAATCAGAAGAATTTGACTTGATTCACGCACACGATTGGCTAACTTATGAAGCAGGGATAATTGCAAAAGAGATCTCAGGTAAACCTCTCGTCATTCATGTTCACGCAACAGAATTCGATAGAACTGGGGGAAATGGAGTAAACACTTTTGTATATGAAGTTGAAAAAAGAGGTATGGAAAAAGCAGATTTAATAATCGCAGTAAGCAACTTCACAAAAGATAAGATAATAAAATTTTACGGGATAGACTCTGAAAAGATTGTTGTAATACATAATGCTGTTGAAAATTTCTCTAATAAAAAATATGATTTCCCCCTAAAAGATAAAAATAAAATTGTTTTATTTTTAGGAAGAATAACTATCCAAAAAGGACCAGATTATTTCATTTATATGTCAAAAATAGTTGCAGAATATATTAAAAATGTAAAATTTGTTATTGCAGGGGATGGTGATATGAAAAAATTTATGGTAGACAAGGCGGGAGAATTGGGGATTTTAGACAAATATCTATTTACGGGTTTTTTAAGAGGAGAGGATATAGAAAAAGCCTACAAGCTTTCAGATGTTTATGTTATGCCATCAATTTCAGAGCCATTTGGAATAACCCCTCTTGAAGCAATGACAAATGGAACACCTTGTTTAATTTCAAAACAATCCGGCGTTTCGGAAGTGGTTACCCACGCACTAAAAACAGACTTTTGGGATGTAGAAGAAATGGCAAACAAAATTATTGCAGTTTTAAAATATAAAGAACTTTCGCAATCACTAAAACAAAATGGTTTAAATGAGGTAAAGAAATTTAATTGGGATGAAGTAGCCGAAAAGTGTATAGACGTATATTCCAGATTAAAAGGATAAAATGGCGGGCGTATGTTTTTATTTTCAGGTTCACCAACCACATAGAATGAAACATTACAGGATCTTCGACATAGGGAAAAAAGAAGATTACTTTGACGAAGAGAAAAATAAACAAATTCTGTTAAAAGTTGCTGAAAAGTGCTACAAGCCAGCAACCAGATTAATTATAAATCTTTTGAATAAACATCCCGAATTTAAATGTTGTTTTTCTTTTTCGGGCGTGGTTCTCGAACAACTTGAAAAATATTCTCCAGAAACATTAGAACTTTTCAAAGAAGCCGTCAAAACAGGGAGAGTCGAAATACTTTCAGAAACATATTATCACTCACTTTCATTTTTATATTCAAAAGAAGAATTCTTAGAACAAATTAAACTTCACAAAGAAAAAATAAAAGAAATATTTGGATATCTCCCAAAAGTTTTCAGAAATACAGAGTTAATTTATAACAACGAGATCGCAAAATTCATAGAAGAACAAGGTTATAAAGGAATTATAGCTGAAGGTGCAGACCACCTCTTACAATGGAGAAGCCCAAACTTCATATACAAACCAACAAACACAAAAAAAATAAAATTACTCTTAAAAAATTATAGACTTAGTGATGACATTGCATTCAGATTTTCAAGTCGTGAATGGAATGAATGGCCTCTCACCGCAGAAAAATTCTCTCAATGGGTCTCATCAATTAATGGAAATGGAACAAATATAAATCTATTTATGGATTACGAAACATTCGGAGAGCACCAGTGGGAAGACACAGGAATATTCTCTTTCTTTGAAAAACTACCTGAAGAGATCTTAAAAAATCGGGACAACTCTTTCAAAACCCCTTCAGAATTAGTAAAAGAATATGAACCTGTAGGAGAAATAGACGCTCCCCATTTTATCTCTTGGGCAGACATAGAAAGGAATTTAACTGCCTGGCTAGGGAATCCAATGCAAGATTCTGCTTCAAAAAAATTATATGACTTAAGAGAAAAAGTTTTCGCCTCAAAAAGAAAAGACCTTATTGAAAAATGGAGAAAATTAACTACGTCAGATCATTTTTATTATATGTGTACCAAATGGTTCAATGATGGAGATGTCCATAAATACTTTAGCCCATATGAAAGCCCATATGACTCATTCATAAGTTTCATGAATATCTTAGAGGATTTAGAAACTCGAGTTGATTGAAAAAGCTTATAAATAAATATAACTATAAATATAAGGAGGTGAAAAATGAATATAGACAAAGAAGTAAGCCCAGAGTTTTATTTTCATTTGCATGACGGAAGGACTATTAAAAGTCTCCCAGAATTACTTGATGTATTAAGAACAATGAGTGACGAAGTCTATAAACATCATGTAAACTCTGAGAAAAATGACTTTATAAGGTGGATCGCAGATGTTTGCAGAATAGATTTAATAAGAAATTTCGACTAATCAAAGAAGTGAAAAATGAATATAGACAAAGACACAAAACCGGAAAACTATTTCTTTCTAGCAGATGGAAAAGTCATAAAAAATGTCGTAGAATTGACAGAAGTTCTTAATGATATGCCCTCTTGGGTTTTCGAACACCACGTAACAAAAGATAAAAACGACTTCAGCAACTGGATTAGAGATGTATATTTAGAAGGAGAATTGGCAAAAAATCTCGCTAAAAAAAAGAGAATAAAACAAATAAAGGCAACCTTAGAAAAAGCTTTAAGAAAAGAAATTAAAAAAAAAAGAAAACTCGAAAAAATTCTCCGAAAAGAGGAATCAAAAAAAATAAACCCTCCAAAGAAAAAGATTAAGATTCTTAAATTATTAAAAAATAATAATGACAAAAATAATAGGGATTATATCCTTTAAAGGGGGCGTTGGAAAAACCATTTCCGTAATAAACATAGGAGCAGCCCTTTCAAAATTAAATAAAAAAGTTTTGGTCGTTGATGCTAATTTTTTATCCCCTACCCTCCATATTTATTTGGGATTGCTAAACCCTGACATTACTCTCAGAGAAGCCATAAGGAACAACATTTTACCTGAAGATGCAATCTATGAGCATAAATCAGGATTAAATGTAATGCCCTGTAATTTTTATAAAGACGCGGACTTGGAGAAATTCAAAAAAATAATCGATTATGTAAAAGAAAAATATGATTATGTCATTGTAGATTCCGGACCAAGTTATAGTGAAGAAATATTAGGTGTTCTAATGGTCGCAGACGAAATGATATTTATTACCACTCCAGACTATCCCACCTTGACAACAACACTAAGAGCAGCAGAATTAGTTAAACAGAAAAAATTGCCAATAATCGGAATAATTGTAAACAAGAAACGTAAAAAAAGTTATGAGCTAACTTCAAAAGATATTGAAAGAACGACGAGTCTCCCAGTAATCTCAGAAATAAATGATGACCATAAAATAATGATTTCAGTTTCCAAATTTAATTCTATTATAAACCAGTATCCAAGGAATAAGAATTCTAAAAACTACTTAAGAATTGCTAAAGAGATTATCGGAGATGAAGAAGAAATAAAAAAATTATCAAACGAACTTAAAAAAATAGGTCTTTCTTAGAATGGATAAACTTTTTGAAATTTCTTGGGAAGTTTGTAATAAGGTCGGAGGAATTTATACTGTAATCAATTCTAAAACAAATTACATAAAAGAAAAATTCAAAAGATATATTTTCATCGGACCCTATTTCAGAAATAAAGAAAATCCCGAGTTTGAGGGAAGAGAAACCCCAAATGAATTTAAAGAAATATTTGAAGAATTAAAAAATAAAAAAATCTTTTGCTTTTATGGAATTTGGAAGACGAATAATACAGAAACAATTTTGATTGACTCCGCCGAATTTATGCAATTTAAAAACGATATAAAGAAAAAACTCTGGGAGGATTATGCTGTAGACTCTCTTTACTCAGACTTTTGGTTTGAAGAACCTGTTATATGGGGTTACGCAGTAGGAATCTTTCTGGAAAAGGTTTATCAAAAAGACCACACACATTTCATAGCACACTTCCACGAATGGCTTTCAGGAACTGGAATTCTCTATCTAAAAAAAACACCGACAAGAATATCTAAAGTCTTTACTATTCACGCAACAGTTATTGAAAGAGCCCTGGCAGGAATCGGAAAAAGAATTGGAGATGTTGAAGATATCGAAGAAGAAGCAAAACAAAGAAATGTTTTAGACAAACACGGAATAGAAAAACAAGCAGTTATAAATTGTGATATCTTCACAACAGTAAGCGACACCTTGGCTAAATCTGCCGAAACAATTTTTAAAAGAAAACCTGAAGTAATAGTGCTCAATGGATTAAACCTACCTTTAATAGGAGAAAGTTCCCCAAAAAAAAGTCGAAAAAGAATAAAAGAGATAATAATGAGTTCGTTTTCACCATATTATTATATTAATTTTGAAAAAACCTTTTTATTCTTTATCTCAGGAAGGTACGAATTTCATGGGAAAGGAATAGATATTCTTATAAAAGCTCTTGGAAGATTAAACAAAAAACTCATTGAAGAAAAAAGTCGGATAAATATTATCTGTTTCTTCCTTATCCCAATAAATTCTACAAATAAGAACGAAAACATTCTCAGAAATTTATCTAAAATTAAGAATATAAAAGAAGAGGTAATCAAAAAAGAAGATATCTTAGAGCCATTCATAGAATTTTTATTTAACCCTTACGAAGATTGCAACAAGCTGAGGGAAATTTTCTCAGAAGTAAAATTAATAAAAGAAGAAGGAAACCCAAAAGTTTCGACCAGCTACTTTGAATCAAACGAGATAATAAGAAATTTTTACTTAGAAGGATTGGATAATAAAGAAGAAAACCAGGTTAAAGTTTTATTTCATCCTAACTATATTGAAGAAAAAGACGAACTAACACAACAAAATTACTATGGGTTCACAAGTGGATTTGATTTGGGGATCTTTCCATCATTTTATGAGCCTTGGGGTTACACCCCCTTAGAATCTATAACCTGCAGAGTACCTACAATAGCGAGCAACGAAAGCGGATTCGGAGATTATCTTCTAAAAAAATATGGAGAAGAAGAATGCAGAGAAAATGCAGTCACAGTCTTAAAGAGAAAAGATAAAACAGAAGAACAAATAATAGAAGAAATGACAAAAGAGCTCTACAATTTTTGTAAAACCCCCAGGGAAATAATAATACAAATGAAGAGAAAAACCCAAAATTTAGCAAAAGAATTCTCTTGGTCAGAACTTATAGAAAATTATGTTAAAACCTACGATTTAGCTAAAAAAATTAAATAAACCCAAAAACCTAAATAAGGTCTAAAATCTGGCTGTAAAAACATTTTTAAATGAACTTTTTCTTGTAAAAGAAGGATAAATTTGTCCGAGTTGGCGACAGCGAAAGATATCTGTCTTCATTAAAAATGGTAAAAGGTAAAAAGATAAGAGAAAAAGGAAAGCTAAAACTTAGTAGTTACTTTAAAAAAATAGACGACGGAACCAGGGTAGCAATTTCAATAGACAAAAGTGTAAACCACTCCCTACCAAAAAGGGTCCAAGGAAGAAGTGGGGTAGTCCTAGGAAGCAGAGGAAATTCTAAATTAATTAAAATAAAAGATGGGAATAAGGAAAAAATCTTGATAGTCCACCCAATCCACATAAAAAAAATATAATGGTAATAAAAGAAGAAAAACCTCTAACAATGGCGGAAGTAACAGAACTGGTCAAAGATTTAGAAAACTCAAAAGAAATTAAAGACTTCATTAAAAAGTTTAATAAAACAAAATTTGAAGATGCAATGAAAATAAAAGAAGAATTAAAAAGTTTAGACCTAATCAAATTAAAAGACTCTCACATTGTAAAAATAATAGAGTTTATACCTATAGATTCCTCAGAAATAACTAAAATTCTCCCAGAAATTTCGCTGGACGGCGAAGAAATGGAAAAAATATTAAATGTGGTTAAAAAATATTAAGCAAAATGGTAAAAGAAGAAAAAGCAATAATATTAGATTTCCTACCCTATGGATATCCTCTAGACAAGAAAATGATGCCTTTGGCTCAGGCTATAGGTTCTGAAAAATTCACCCTACTACAATTGGTTCCACGACACGGAATGAAATTTGAGGTAGGTGAAGAGGCCTATATTGGAGAAGGAAAGCGAGACAAAGTTCAGTATATCCTTGGAAGATGCCCACGCGAAAAGCTAACAGAAACAGCAAAAGGACAATTAAGAGAATTTATAGAAAAAGCCGTTAAAACAAGTGAAGAAAAGTATGTAAGCTTTTTCAACAAAGCACAAGCTATAAATACCCGTCTCCACCAGTTTGAACTATTACCTGGTTTTGGAAAAAAACACATGAAGGCAATCTTAAAGGAAAGGGAAGGAAAACCATTTACTTCCTTTGAAGATATAAAAACAAGAGTTCATGGAATTCCTGACCCTGAAAAAGCAATCACCAAAAGGATATACGAAGAACTCACAGAAATTCAAAGACAGAATTTATTTATAATATGACAGCAAAAGAAAACCCACAAAAAACAGAAGAAAAAACCCTTGTAAGAATCTTGGGAAAAGACCTCCGAGGAGAGAAAAAAATAGTTTCAGAACTAACAAAAATCAAAGGAATTTCGTGGTCATTTTCAAATTCAATTTGTAAGACCTTAAAAATAGACCCAAATACGAAAGTAAGTGAAAGCCCTGTAGAGGAAATAGAAAAGTTTATGGAGTCCCCCCGAATTCCAAAATTCTTAAAAAATCGCCAAAAAGACTTTGATGATGGTCTTGATAAACACTTAACCGGTGCTGACCTCAAATTAAGAAATGAATTTGACATCAAAAGGCTGAAAAAAATTCGTTCTTATAAAGGGCACAGACATAATTTAGGTCAGCCAGTAAGAGGACAAAGAACTAAATCACACTTCAGAACCAACAGAAGAAAAAGTGGGGCAGTTGGTGTAAAGAAGAAGAAATAATGGGCGATATAAAAAGAAAAAGGAAAAAATTCAGCAAACCAAGAAAGCTATACGAACTTGAAAGAATAAATCTTGAAAATGAAATTGTAAAAAGATATGGATTAAAAAATAAAAAAGAAATATGGAAAGCCAAGTCAGCAATATCAAGATTTAGAAAAAGAGCAAAAAAATTAATCGGAGAGGAAGTAGAAAAACAACAAAAATTCTTTGAAAAACTGAAAAAAATGGGATTTAATGTTTCAAATATCTCGGACGTATTGGCCCTAACAGAAGAGAATCTGCTTGAAAGAAGATTGCAAACTTTCGTTTTTAAGAAGAAAATTGCAAACACCCCGAAAGAAGCAAGACAATTAATCGTTCATAAGAGAGTTTTAGTTAATGGAAATGTAGTGAATATCCCCTCCTATATAATTACGAAAGAATTAGAGAACAGCATTTCAAAAAAACCAACTAAACAAAAAACAAAAAAACAGGAGATAAAAGAAAATGAAGAAGAATGAGGAAAATATAGGTGTTTTAAACATTTATGCAAGTTTTAATAATACAATTGCTACACTAACAGATTTAGCTGGGAATACTATTGGGCGCATCTCTGGGGGTTTAATAACTAAACATGACCGAATGAAAGCAAACCCGACAATTGCAATGTTTATAGCTAAAAAAATTCAGGAGATGTGTAAAGATTATAAGATTACAAACCTATATATAAAAATTAAAGGTCAAACAGGAGAAACTGGTTTCGGACCGGGTGCCCACGCAATTGCAAGAACTCTTACAAAAGAAGGATTTAAAATATTAAGTATGGGAGAGGTAACAAAAATCCCAAGAGGCGGACCTAAAAAACCACATGGAAGAAGGGGGCGGAGAGTATAAACTTATAAACTGAAAAAAAGACAAATAAAAATGAAAACAACTGAAAAAAAATCGGAAGAAATATCTTTCCCAATAGAAATAGATATGAGTCTTGCAAACGCAATAAGAAGAAGTGTAAACGAAATTCCAATTCTTGCAATAGATGAAGTTGAAATACATAAAAACGACTCCGCACTTTACGATGAAATAATAGCCCATAGGCTGGGGCTAATCCCGATAAAAAATCAAAAATTGAAAAAAGATTTAGACCTTGAACTAAAACTAAAGGCAAAAGGAAAAAGTGGCGGGATAAATGTTTTATCAAAAGAACTAGGAGATATTTCGGTCTATCCCGACATACCTATAGTCTTACTTGATGCAGGACAAGAAATAGAACTTATAGCAAAAGCAAGAAGTGGAATTGGTATAAAACATTCAAAATTCTCCCCAGGACTTCTTTATTATAAACAAATTCCAAAAATGAAAATTTCTCACGAAGGAGAAAAACATGAAAAATTAGCAGAGCTCTATCCGGACGTCTTTGAATACGCCGGAAAATTAAAAGTTAAAGACCACTTAAAAAGGGAATTAGATAACGAAGACTTAAAGGATTTCCCAGGGGTATCTATAGAATTTGAAAAAGAATTAATGATTTATATTGAATCTTGGGGACAAATTAGCCCCGAAGAAATATTTACAGAGTCTTGCAACACTCTAGTAAAAAATCTCTCTGATATAATCAAAGCGATTAAATAACCTGAGGAGATGCCGGAGCGGTCAAACGGGACACGTTAAGGCCGTGTTGGCTTGTGCCTGCGGGGGTTCGAATCCTCCTCTCCTCATCATATTCAGAAATTTAAAAATGGAAAAAATAAGCAAAACTAAAATTGAAAAAAGAACAAAGCACAAAACAGACTCCGAACTAGTTGAGACTATAATAAAATTAAAAAAAACAAACCCTATTGTTGCAAAAGAACTCGCCAAACCAAAAAGAAGATGGTCAGCAATAAATCTGAAGGATATTGATATGGTTGATGGAAACGTAATCATAGTGGGGAAAGTTCTAAGTGCAGGAGAATTAAGCAAAAGCAAAAAAATCGTTGCATGGTCTATATCAAAAAAAGCACTTGAAAAATTAAAAGAATCAAAATCCAATTTTACACCAATTAAAGACGAAATTAAAAAAAATCCTGAACTTAAAGGATATAATATTTTGAAATAATGGTAAAAAAAATTTTCAACGGAGAATCTGCAATTTTCGGGAGAATCTCAAGCATAATCGCTAAGGAATTGTTAAAAGGGAATAACATAGTATTAATTAATTCTGAAAAAGTTCTGATCTCTGGAAATAAAGAGGAATATGTAAAAAAAATGCGTGCAAAATTAAAGATGGGAAGAGGTTCTTCCATGAAAGGTCCAAAATACATAAGAAGAGAAGACCTAATATTAAAAAGAATGATTAGAGGTATGCTTCCTTGGGACAGGGCAAAAGGAAGAAATGCTTTCAAAAACCTAAGATGTTATATAAGCTTAGGAAACTTGCCCGAAGAAGAAATAAAAAAAGCGATAAAAATAGAATTCAAAAAACCGATAAAAAGCTTCACTGTTGAAGAATTTATCAGAGCACTAAAATGAAAAAAATAGTAATTTCAGGAAAGAGAAAGACGGCTATAGCCAAAGCTACAATAGGGGAAGGAAATGGAAAAATAACTATAAACAAAAAAAAGATTTCTTCACTGCCTAAACTTCAGCAATTAGAATTAAATGAACCAATCATCCTTGCAAAAGAAATTCTTGGAGACTTAAAATTTGACATTTCAGTATGGGTAAAAGGGGGCGGAACTTCTTCACAAATTGAAGCATCAAGACTTGCAATAGCAAAAGCAATAACCAAATACACAGAAAATGAAAATTTAAAGATGACTTATCTTTCCTATGACCGAAATCTTTTGGTAGCAGACACAAGAAGAAAAGAAACTCGTAAACCAGGAGACTCAAAAGCCAGAGCAATGCGACAAACAAGCTATAGGTAATCCTTCAATAAATATTTAACTAAACAAGATAAGTAAATTTATGTGGGTTTATCTTGTGATTGCATTTTTACTAGGAATCCTCATAGGCACGTTTACAGGCATAATTCCTGGGATACACATAAATCTTGTTTCTTTAATTCTAATTTCAATAATTACCCCGGCTCCAGAGAAGATTCCTTCAATCCTCGTATTCATAGTCTCTATGGCTATCACCCACACTTTCATAGATTTCATTCCAGCAATATTTCTTGGAGCCCCCGACGAAGACACTGGGCTGGGTGTAATGCCTGGACACGAGCTTCTTTTAAAGGGGCTAGGACATCACGCGGTAAGATTAACTATAATCGGCTCAACAATTGCTATAACCTCTTTAATAATCATCATCCCCCTATTCTTCTTATTCCTTCCAAGAATATATCCTTTCTTAAACAAAATGATGGGGTGGATTTTAATATGGGCGTCTATCTTCCTGATTTATACAGAAAAAAACTCAAAAACAAAAGCCCTAATTATATTCTTCCTTTCAGGAATTCTCGGAATAGGCTCACTTAACATCGGACTAAAAGAACCCTTACTCCCACTTCTCACCGGACTATTTGGCTCATCAACAATAATTTACTCTATTCGGACAAAAACCAAAATTCCTAAACAAAAAGTAGAAAAAATCCCTGTGTTAAAAAAAGATATCATAAAACCCTCTATCATTACAATTTTAGTCTCTCCAATTTGTGCTATTCTCCCTGGTCTCGGTGCAAGTCAGGGTGCAATAATCGGTTCAGCTATCGGAGGAAAAACCTCAAGAGAGCAATTCCTCATTCTGTTGGGCTCAGTAAACACTCTAGTCACAGCTCTCTCTTTCTATATACTCTTTCTAATTAATAAAAGCAGAACTGGAGTCGCCTCTGCAATCTCGCAAATAACAAAAATAACAACAGAAGAAATGATATTAATTTTCGTGGCAATTTTAATCTCAACCATAATTCTTATCCCTTACACAAACTTTCTTTCAAAAAAATTCGCAAAACACATAAATAAAATTAATTACTCAAAAATATCTATATTCGTTCTTATCTTATTGATTCTGATAGTTGCGGTTATTTCAGGACCTTTAGGACTTCTTGTTTTCACAATCTCTACATTAATCGGCCTGACCTGTATAGAATTTAATGTAAGAAAAGGATTTCTTATGGGCACACTCTTAATCCCCACAATAATTTATTACCTCCCCATATAAACATTTATTAACTTCCTTAAACTAAACAAAATATGGGTAAAGAAGCGATAATTTTAGGTTCTATTGCAATCTTAGTTGCTATTATATTTTATCTTAAAACAAGAACAATATCTTTTCCAATAATTCTAATAATCTTAGGGATTACCCTAATCATATTTAATAGAGAAGAAGATAAAATAGAACAAAGGAAGGATATAAAAACTAAAAGAAAATAAAAGAATATGGAAATTATAACAACTACAACAGAAGAAATTCCTGGAAAGAAAATTGCAAAAATCTTGGGGGTAGTCAAAGGAAACACAATCCGTGCAAGACATATTGGGAGGGATATAGCCGCGGGATTAAAAAATATAGTGGGTGGAGAAATAAAATCCTATACTGAAATGACAACTCAGGCAAGAGAGGAAGCATTCAACAGAATGGTAAATGAGGCTATAAAACTAAAAGCTGACGCAATTATAGGAATTAGATATTCTACGGCGATGATTATGACTGGTGCGGCTGAAATGCTTGTCTACGGAACAGCAGTGAAGTTAAAGTAAATCAACATAATAGATTATTCTATCCAAATCTTTTAAAACAAAACTATACAACTCGCAATGAAGTCTTCTCTGATGAATCTCCCCGTACCCCTCTTTTATCTCTCTTCTAGAAATAAACTCGTTTCTTGAAGAAACCAAAGCACGATAAATCCCCAACTCATCAAAACCTTTCTCTCTTAATCTCTCAATTCTATAGCTAATCCCCTCTTTTGAAAAAGAACCCCCTTCCGTATCTGCGCGGAGAGGCTGGTCTTCAAAAAGAGAATTGCAACAGAGAATTGCTAACAAATTTCCAAAACACCTTTTTTTAACAGGAGACAAATCACGATTCTCTATAAGATGGGTGGTTTTCCCCTCATGAAGAACAATTCTCTTCAAATATTCCCCTGCATCCATAAAAAAACCCATATTCTTTTTTATTTAAATTAGATTGTTATTCAAAACCACTTATTCAACTCTACTTGTTTATCATCGTCTTTGCCAAAAATACTCTCTATATACATCTTCGTAAGCTCCATTCCTTCCTTAGTATAAGGAGAAATATGGTAATTATTCGCTAAATCCATTGCAGGCTCAAGATATTTCTTTATTGAACCCTCACTTATCGTAAAAATTATTTTTCCCCCACACTTTGTGCAAACACCTATCAATGGGGGTCGTCTAAACTTTTCATTACACTTAACACACCTAAATTGCTGTTGGGCAAATTTCCTTAAGTTCCCCCGAATATCTCTTATTAAATGTCTCTCTATTACGAGCCTCGCAACATCTTCTGTGTCCACGGCTCTTATTTTCCCCACTAATTCCATCTGTGCCCCAACCTTTTCTTTCATTGTAGGCAGAATCTTATAAGCCCCATTAAGAATCCCTTTATTAATATCTTCTGTATCATGTGTGAAACCGGTACAAGTAAAAGGATTTTCCCCTGTCTTAAGTCTACTTTTAACAGTTTCTATCTTACACTCACTTGAATGTTTCCCTTCTTCAGCCATTCTGTACATCCCTAAAGGATATTCATCACAAAGTTCAAAAGCTAAAATTTGGTCATCAACCTCCCCAGCCCTTATTCTCGCATTCAAAACCAAAGGAGCATCTTGCGTCCCGCCACGATGACTTGGCAAAAACTTTCTTGAAAAATTAAGCAAAACATCCATTAACATCATAACTGCAGCCTCATCGCCGTCACAATCCCTCCTCATCGCCGCATGCATATAAGGGCTCGCTACCAAACCTTGCATCTTGCTAAATCCAATAATCCTTCCTATAACCCCTGCACAATTATGGGGGGCCATACACGCAACAAGATGCCCAACCAAATCTTCTTTACTTTTAAGGTTATAATATCTAGGAAGCCCATAAAACTTCTCAAGTTCCTCATCAACAAAATTAGCTATGTTAAAGAATACATCATCTCCTTTCTCATCTAAAGTATCTGGACAAGAAGGGATAAGGATATCATGGGGTTTAAGCTCAAGAATTTGGTCTTCCCTCTCCAAGTGGTCTCCATAAATATCTTTAACATAACCTAATTCTTTCAGTTTCTCAACACCAGTCCTTATCTCTAAGGGCTTAAAATGTGTCAAAGGAATCTCAGTTCCATCGTAACGAATAGTTCCATCTTTGTTGACACACAAATTATATTTGGCTCTTAGAAATCCTTTTGCTAAATTTTCAAAATCATGACCATCACTACTTGTTCCCCTAACACCCTTTATCAAGGCGGGGACTTCATGATTTTCATAGCCAAGGTGGTTCTTTGCAATCCCAAAATAATACTTTGAATCAACTCTTCTGCGCAAAAACTTTGAACAACTCTCTTTATGAGATTCACAAGGCTCATCAACAACCCTTTTACAGACCCTACAATAATACTTTCTCTTCGTCCTCAACCCACATTTTTCACACACTGGATAAATAGTTTCATTTCCACACTCACAAACAAAAATAGGCCAGTCAGAAAGAATATATCCTATATTAACTGCCTCCTGAACACTCCTAAGCCTGCCCCCCTGCTCGGAAATTGGAAAAAGGATATTTGGACTTCCAGTCAACTTTCTAAGTTTCGCTTTCTCTGGTCTCCCCATTCTTGTCCCGATAAAAGTCCCTGCCTTGTCTTTTATAATAAATCTAGAGAATTTATTAACAATTTCTAAAACCTTTTCAGAACCACCCTCGGAAATTTTTTCAAAAGGTTTTCTCAAAGAATCCCCCTCTTCTAAATCTAAAGATATCCCTAAATTTAAAAGAAGAGGTTTAGCGTCACGACTCAGAACAACATTATCCAAAAAAACTTCATGCTCTGCCCCTATCAGTTCCAAAGTCCTTTTTGCCACACTATACTTCTCTCTAACAGAATTCTCCCACGGCAAAACAATTTTTCCCCCTCGCCAAAATCCTTTCTTCAACCACTCAATCAAAGAAAAAAAACCTTCTTTATCTATCTGGCTCCAGTAAAAAATATATTTTGGATAAAGAGGAATAGAATAAGTATCACTAAACTCAATAGCTTCTTCTAAAGAAACATTAAAAAAATCAAAACCCAACTTCTTTCCTAACTTTTCCTCTAACTCTAATTTCCACCACTCCTCAACATAGCCTTGTTTAAGCAACATTGAGTTTCTATCAATAACATCACCTAAAGGAAAAAGTATATCCCCCAAATAAATAATTTCCGAAACTTCTTTGTAAATCTTTTTTGACTCTTCAAAATCACTTATCTTCTTCACCGAACCATTCTTAAGCTTTACAATAGGTCCGTCAATTTTGTCGCAGGATGTAATTATACAACCTTTAGTTGGTTTCTCTATCTTTAATTGAGTCCCATGAGAAAGAAACCCGTTAGTAATCCCCATTGTCGCAGGATGTATTGAAACTGCACTAAACCCGCAGGAACGGCTCCGCCCATACCTAAACCGAAAACCACCGGATGCTCCGGGATGCCCATAAACAGGTCTGCCTGCAACTAAATCTTTAATGTAAGTCGCGACAACATCTTTACTGCCTCCCTCTCTCCTTTTATGTATTTCCATATACTCTGTCAAAAAATCCCAACCAGTACATTTCAACCCATATTTTTTAGGAGAAGAAAGTCTCCCAATTCCCTTTCCTGCCTTTTGCGCCAAACCCTCACTAAATGTAAGACACATACCCCCGCGGATATAATTTGTCGGAACTCTGTCTAAATCCTTATAATTAGAAACTTCTTTTCTTTCAGTAGGGTCGCCAGAAATCTGGATAGGCAAATTCTTCGCAAGAAACTCCATCTCTTCTTCTGTGGGGAGATACTGCAAATTAGTAACCCTCTCGTGATAGTCTAAATTTTCAGTGATATATCTTTTGACCTCTCTCTCATCTGGGTCGTACTTGGCGTAACCGAAATGTTCCCTAAGATAATCAATCAACATTAAAACAAGACAGGTTGCAGTGGTCCCCGCAGACCGAATTGGTCCTGAAAAGTTAGCGATAAAATAGTCTTTCCCATCCATTGTTTTACCCAAACTTAACCCGGTATAACCCTCAATCGGAGAAGCAACAACCCCAAGAGTTATATAAGCAAAACCAACACGAATCCCGCAGTCAATTGCCTCAAGTTGAGTACTAAATTTATAAAATTTGCCTTCAGCAATCTCCCTTGCAATTGTAAAACTAACTGTCGTGTCTAACTGCCCATATTGTTTTTCCAATTCAAGAATCCTCTCACTTATTTCTTTTATAGGCAAATCAGGATAAATTGTTGTGACAAGCCCGACAGACTTTTCCGCCATAGTCATCGCCAAAGGAATTTCAACCTTATCTGAAGGGTCTAACCCTTTGCTCCTTGCCCTGCCAGCCAATTCATACTCTTTATCTACCTCTTCCTTTAAACCCCCAAAATAACCTTCCACATCCCACTCACACTTTTCCATCTTTTTTCTCCTCACAATTAACTTCTTTTAAACATTCTTCTTCCTTAGGACAATCACTAATCTTACAAGCCAGCCCATCCCCCTCTTCCCATTTTATTTCTTTTAAATTATCAGAAAAGTCTAAAATCTTTATCTCTCTTGTCTTTAAGTTAAACAAAGGAACTTTGCAAGGGTCTGGAACATTACCTACTTTCTCTTCAAAAGGTGTCGTCGCCTGCCAGCAAGAGCCCGAAATCATCAAGATATTGTTGTAAATTGAAACATCTGCTCTGTGCTGATCTGCCGTAGCAATTATATCAGGTATTGTCTCTATAACTAAAGGGTCCCCATTTTCACAAGGAATGTAATCCATTGAACCATGAAGGGGCGCTAAATGCCTTCTTTTCAACATCTCTCTCACAACCCTTGTAGGAGACCTATGCCCGTAATTTGTCCTAATATCTGGGATCTCATCAACAAACCGGTTTATGCTCGCCCCATGATACATTAAAATTTTAAAACCCCCGTCAATCTCAACCAAACAAGGATTGGGAACTAAATACAAATTTTTCATTTTATGTAACCCCGGCGCCCACCTCTCCCCGATTATCGGCTGTGGCTCCCCAATCCAAACAGAATCGTGCTGACCTGGACACATTATAATCTGAATATCTTTCCTAATCTTCCCCAAAACATCCTCAACTTTTTTATATTGGTCTACAGATGTTAAAGCCGTAAGAAACTTCTCCTGCCCCGAATAATGACTTATTCCATCAATAACATCTCCCGTCACAAATAAATATTTTACTTTCTTCGCTATCTCTCTTTGCTTCTTATCTCCTTCATTTCCATTCAACCAATTAACAAACTTCAAAAGATTTTTCTCTAAAAAAAGTTTTGAACCTGCATGAAAATCACCTGTGAAAGCCACATATTCATCAAAATCAGAATATTTCTTCTCTGTCAAAGACGCATCTGGAAAAAACAAATCATTTGCAAACAACATTTCACTTGTCCCCGTAACATTGAAAGCAACCAAATCATCTTCAAGCAAATCTCTTGCTTTTTCAAAAAGCTCTTTCTTATTTTGGTTTATCAAAACAATAGAAGTCCCAGACATATCCTCAACTTCAATAAATAAATTCTTATTCTTAGTTATTCTTTTTCCTAAAACATAAACAATTATTGTATAACTCCCCCTGTCATCCCCTATCTTTCTTATAGAAGTAAGATTATCAAAATCCCTTGACTCAAAAATCGTTTTAATCTTATTATATCTTGAACGAAAATTATCTATAAAATCTTTGACTGAAACTTTTCTCTGAGTAAATGCGGGTGCTGACAAAACCTTCACAACCCCCTCTTTTTTCTCTTCAACAACTTCTTTGTTAGCCCCAATCCCTTCAAAAAAAATTTCATAAATTGGATAATCTTCTAAAGAAATCGCCGGCTTTATCCTGTCAAAATTATTAATTATTAATCTTTTACTTATAACTCTCTCTTTTATTTTTAAACTAAATAAAATATTCAAAAACTCATAAACCTTATCTTCTTTTATATGAGAAAACAAATTCAAAACTTCTTTATCTAAGAAAAATCCATTCTCTATACAAGTTTTGATTATTTCTCTCATAATTAACTCCTTAATTAAAGACAGAGTGAATCAGCTAAAATAGACTCTATTTTATCAAATAAATTTGTAGGTATTGATAACTTTATTTCCCTCGTCCTACCATGTCTTCCTTTTGAAATAACTTTTGCGTTAATTAAACCAAGCATATCTATCTCTGCTAAAATATCTGAAATTCTTCTTTGTGTCAGGGGTTCAATTTTAACTCTTTCACAATAAGAATGATAACTATTATAAACATCCCCTGTAAAAAATTTCTCAACCCTATTATCTTTATTCTCTTTTGTAAGTTGCATAATAGCATATAAAACAAGCTGAAACTGCTTCGGCTCACTCTCAACAATATCTAAAATTTTATCCTTTTCTATCTTTTGATTGGCTAAATCAATATAAGCCTCTGATATATACTTCTTCCCATCTCTCTCACAAAGCTCGCCTGCTACCCTAAGCAAATCTAAAGCTCTTCTGGCGTCCCCGTGTTCTCTCGCAGCGTAAGCCGCACATTTTGCAATAACCCCCTCAACAACTACCCCTTCTTTAAAAGCGGCTTTGCACCTTTCATTTAAAATATCTTGAAGTTGAATTGCATTATAAGGTGGAAAAACAAACTCTTCTTCACCAAGACTAGACCTCACTCTCGGGTCAATATTTTCTAAAAAAGTCACATCATTACTTATTCCAATAATAGAAATCTGCGCCTTACTAAGTTCCTGATTCAACCGGGTAAAAGAATAAAGAAAACTATCACTCATTTTCTTAACTGCTTGGTCAATCTCATCAAAAATAAAAATAACTAATTGTTCTTTATAATCTATTAATTCAATAAATTTAGACCAAACTTGATCTGTTGGAAGACCTGTTGAAGGGACGGTCCCACCCAATTTCTCAATCAAAGCAGCCAAAATCCTATATTCAGTATCTGAAACTTTTTTCAATTTACAATTTAAATACTCAAAACGAACACCAGAACCCAATTCTTCAGACTTCTTCATCAATTCTTCCTGAACATATTTTACAGAAAGAGTCTTTCCAGTTCCAGTCTTACCATAAACAAATAAATTACTTGGTCTCTCTCCTCTTAGTGATGAAGCAAGAATACCTGCAATCGCCTTTATTTGCTTATCCCTATGAGGTATTGAGGTTGGAGTATAACGTGTTTGTAAAACACTTTTATTACTAAAAAGACTATTATTCACGGCAGAATTAAAAATACCATCAAGTTCAACCCCCATAATCAAAAAAAAACTCAAAACTATTTAAACATTCATATATTAGAAAACATAACTCACACACCTTCATTTCAAATGCAACACAAAATAAAATAAATCAAAAAAATAAATATACTATAATATATAAGATTATATTATATATATTAAATAATATAAATATTTATAAATAAAAATTTAAAAACAAAAAACAAAATTTTAAAAATATTTTTAAAGCTTTCCATAAGAAACCATAGGGTCACACCCCCAAAATAAAAATCTACTACTTTAAATTAATAAAAACTAAAAGAAAAGTTTATAAACAAACCTCTTTTGATTATAAGATGGATAAGAAACCATTCAAAAATTTGGTTGGAAAACAAGTAGTCACGAAAGAAGGTAAAAAATTAGGTTTTGTAAAAGATATTACTTTTGAAGCAAGAACTGGTGAACTTTTATATATTATTTTAAAAGATTTAACACCACACACATCAAATTTATCATTAGAAAGAACTAAAGATAAAGAGGCATTAATTCCCTATAATGCAGTAATCGCGGTCGGAGATTTTATAGTAGTTTCTGAAGAAGATTTAATATAAAATGAACAAAATTAAATTAATTAATTCAAAATTTGTAAAAATAAATGCAGAATTTAATCCAAATTTTTCAGGACAGACATCTGCAAAAATGAATATTAAGATTTTAGAAATTTTTCCATTAAAAAATAAAGAAACTTTCCAGGCAAAATATCTTTTTGAAGTAAATTATTTAGATTTAGGTAAAATTTCTTTAGAAGGGTCTCTATTTTTTTCAACAGACTCAAGAACATTAAAGGAACTTCAAAAAGCTTGGAAAGAAAATAAAATAGAAACACCAGATTATATATTTATAACAAACAATATAATACAAAAAGCTTCTATAAAAGCAATTCAAATTGAAGAAGAAATGGGTTTTCCCATACATTTAAGACTTCCAAGAGTTGATTTGAAAAATAATAAATAATTATTCATCTATTTTTAAATCTTTTATATACTTATCAACTTCTTCAGATTTAAAATCCTCTTTTCTCTTATCTTTTCTACCAAATAAAATATAAACTAACCCAAGAATCATAAACAAAATCAAAACACACGAAATAATAATCACAAAAACCAACCAATTAAAAGATTTTTCTTCTTCAATTAATTCTTCTTTTGACTCATTCCCTATATTTTCCTCAATTTCCTCGGTTTTATTATCAATAGAACCATCTTCTTTCATATAAAATATAAAAAATTCATTACTTCTGATTTCTTTTGTTCCATTATCTGCATAAACACGCACTTTTTCAAAATCATCATAGTTTTTATCCCATTTTATAGTCATAATATCCCCTTTAAATTTAACAGAAGTATTTTTCAAACCAACAATTCTATATTTTAATCCATCGTAATCCGGATTTTTCAAAAAAATCTTCATATTTATTTTAAATTCTTCACCTCTTTTAACATAAACCGACCCAATTTCCTTAAAAGCAAAATCATCATCAACCCCTGAGTCTTGTGTTATAGTTTCCGTAAAAGTATAGTAAAAACTATTAATAGTCTTTTTATCATAAACTCTTTTTTCTACCTCTTCAGCATCACCGACACTTTCAGATTTAAAATAATTTGAAGTAGAACCCTCAACCAAACTCCAACCCCCCGAACTCACACCCTCAAAAACCCGATTAAATTCATTTTCAGCATTGGACATACTTATATTTCTTTCAGTACCATAATCTAATAATTCATTTTCAGAAACAGATTCGTCAATGACCCCTTCACCAATAGAACCATTAATATAAATTGCATTTAAAATAGTCTTCTTATTACTTGTAATTAAATAATTCCCTATTAAAATATAATTTTCTCCTGAAGAATCTTTATAAATATAATAAGAACATTCACTCTCAGTATTTTTAACTTTAGAAATAGTCGCTCCACCGAAACTTTCTTTAAAAACACTCTCCCAAACTTTTTGAATTTCTGCATCCGAGCAATCGGCATTTATATAGGGAGCCCCAACAACAAAATTTAAACCCAAAATAACAATTAATACAAAAATACAAATCAAACTCCCCTTTTTCATTCATTTCTTATAAGAAACAATATTATAAATCTTTCTAAATTACAAACAAATTTAAACCAAGACCTCTTAACTACACAATGCCCAAAATCTCCGAACAAAAAATAGAGAAAATCTCCGAACAAATCTTATCTTACCTTTTCTCAATTTTTCCAAACCAGAAATTTACTTCAGACATTGCAAAAGAACTCGCCAGAGATGAAGAATTCATAAAAAATTTACTAGGGGATTTGTCTAAAAAAGATCTCGTGACCAAAGTTGACAAGAATTCACAGGGACTTAAATACACCCGTAGAGTCCGATGGCGAATTTCCAATAAGACTTACCAGGCTTACAAGAAACTTCAGTGAAATATACATTAAAACATAATCATAATTATAAAGAACCTCTTACCTAATTTATAATGGACCCACTAAAAGAGGCCTTCAATAAAATAAAAGAGGATATAGTTCTTCTTAATCAGAATATTTCTTTCATAAAGTCAGAGTTATCTATTCAGGCACAAAAGATAGATTTTTTGCTTAAAGAATATAGTAATTCAGACAAACCAACAGACAAACCAACACAAAATACCCCCTTAGAACCCCTAAAAGCCCAAAATAATGAATTTTCCACAGGAAATAGGGGGGTTCCAACAGACAGACAGACAAACCAACAGACAGACAAACCAACACAAAAACCTATAGATTTTCATGATTTTTCAAGAGCTGGAGAAATTCTTAACTCTTTAGATAGTATAAAAAAAGAAATAAGGTTAAAATTCAAACGCTTAACTACCCAGGAAATGGTTGTTTTTAGTAAATTATACACTCTTGAAGACGAGAATATACCTGAAATAACCTACAGAACCCTGTCTTTAAACCTTGATTTGAGCGAATCTTCTATAAGAGATTATATTAATAAACTCATCAAAAAAGGGATTCCAATACAGAAAATCAAGCTAAATAACAAGACAATTTTACTTAAAATCTCCCCCGATCTAAGAAATATAGTTACCCTATCTAAAATTATTCAATTGAGAGAGCTTTAACTATCTTTATTCGGTTAAACGACTAAATAATTACCCTCACTTTAACCCTAAATCCCCCATATTTAGGTCTGTTATTTATCTATAACCTGCATTATTTTTCCGAAATCTCTCTCACTTTTCTCTTTTTTACAATTTTTCTTGTATTCTTTCATTTTTACCCTCACTTTTTCATTAATCTATATATATTTTTTCGCTATTAACTCTCACTTTTCTCTTTTTTAGTCTTTTTTTCGCTATTAACTCTCACTTTTACGTTTTTTAATAAATTATTCTTCATTTCCTCATCTATAAATACCCTTTTTTTACCCGTAATCTCTCTAAATTCTCTTATTAACATATCATTTTTTTGTTTTATAGTGTTTATCTGTCCTCTAATAGTACTTTTATCTTTCCCCAATAAAGCGGCTAAGTCTTCATAACTTAACTTCATATCTGCATTAATTAGTGCCCAAACTATTGCTCTTTCCATCACAGTAAGATTATCTAAAATAGGTGTTTGGACAGGTGTTTGGACAGGTGTTTGGACAGCTATGTAGTCTGTTTGTTTAGACTTGTTTGTTTGTACTTGTTTGGACAGCTGAGGTTTAAAAAAAGAAATGAAGTCTTTTAACTCCAAAATATCTTCTTGCATACCCAAGATCATATCTTTTATTTCAGAAATTTCATTTTCATTATTCGTGCTTTTCTCGTCGAAATGTTTTATCCATTCACCTACTTTCCCAAAATCCTGTTTTACCCGGTTGAAAGAATCTTGTACCTCTTCTCTTAATTTTTCAACTTCTTTTTTTCTATTAAAAAATCCAAACATCTTAACATCTTTAACACCACTTTCTTTATAAATCTTTCTCTCTGTTTAAACACCAAACACCCCAAAACACCCCAAAACACAGCATATTTACTTATTTAAACACCCCTTGTTTAAATTACAAACACCAGATTTATCTTCGTTAAAATAAATAATCTGTTGAAAAAAGTCACTTTTTGATGAGTTATTTAAACAACTGTTTGAACGCCCAAAAACCTTTATTTTTAACCAATTCTCAGAGGATTCATTTATCTAAAAAACTTTTATTTTCCAAAAAGGTTATAAACTCCACAACCTCCTTAACTTTATGCAGTTTAAGAAAAAGGTGTTGTATTCAGGGGTGGTTTCATTCATAGTCTTGGTTCTCTCGATTTCTCTCAGAATCACCCCTTGTCGAATAGCTCCCGCAGTCCCAAATCCAGTCTATAAATGGACATTTTGCACACTAAATCCAGACCAGGTAGGAAGTTTCAATTCAATTAAAGAATTTTTTGGTTACACTTCATCTCTTTCAGAGGCGTATTTTATCACGATATTACTCACCTTTGCGATTACATTTTTCATACTTCATTTTTTCACAAATAAAAAATAAGGAGGTAAAATGGCACCAGCAAAAAAGAAAACAAACAAACAGGTAACGAAACCAACTAGAGGCACGACTTTCATTAATGTCCTCGTTTGGATTGTAGGGGTAATTGTTGCCCTCGCAGTTGGTTCAGGAATGATTGACGAAACTTTAAGGATTCCCCTAATCCCTGCGATCATCACAGTTATCACTGGATGGATTGTCGTTATCGGTACAATCTTAAGTGTTATTCTCGCAATCTTCGACAGATAAGAACATAAATTTTTATTTTTTATTTTTCACTAAGTTGACCTAAGTGCACAATGGCTTGGCGAAAACAAAGTTCATAAGAGGATAGACCGCCAATTTTCCAATCAGTTTTAGGAAAGAAAACAGGCAGAGCTTTAGAAGAAAGTAGAAACTTAGTTCGCACAATCCACATTGTACACAAGAATCCCATGAAGTTCGCACAATATAGATTGTATGAAGTTCTTACATTTTAAAACGAACGAAAATAGCCCGTTTGTACAAAGATTTTTATATGCGAACGGATTTTTTATCAAATGATTAGAAAATGTATTAACTGTCAGCAGGAAAAAGAACACCACGCCAAAGGTCTCTGTTACACTTGTTACAAGAAATTAAAGTACACCCCAAAAATCCAGATTTGTAAACGTTGTAAGAGAAAAATGCCCATCCACGCCAAAGGTCTCTGTGCGGGCTGTTACAACTCTGTCTTTCAAGTAGAAAAAAACAAAGCATACATCCATCGAAAAGCCCACAATGTTGACCTAAAAACCTATCGAAAAGTCACGAAAGAGTGCGTAATCTGTGGTTTCAACAGAATCATTGACCTCCACCACATAGATACAAACAAACAAAACAACAACCCAAAAAACCTAATCGGTCTCTGCCCCAACCATCACAGAATGATTCACAACATAAACTTCCGCCCCGAGCTCTTCAAAATCCTTAAAGAAAAAGGTTTTGACCTTCCAATAACAGAAACAAACCCAAAAATTAACCCTAATTTCAGCCCTTCAGAGCCCCTTTAAGCCACTTTTCTCTCAAAAACAAGCTTTTCTCTACTCAACTTCTCATTTCACCAAAATCATAAAAATTTTAAGTGAAAAAGTGAGAGTTAGCAAGTCAAGTTTTATTGGGGGCTTAAAGAAAAAGTGAGATAAGAAATAAATAAAAATCTACACATAAAAAAGTTCGCACAATCTAAAAAGATACCTTAACAAAATAAAAAAATAGTTATTCGGTTTAACGAAAAGAGTCTGTCAAATTGTAATAAAGTTGGTGTCCTCAAGGATCAGCTTTTAATTAAATATTATAAGCAAATCTTTGCTTCGCTGAACTTCTCCCCCTAACTGTGGCCATTCTTTGCTTCATTAATCTTCTATAAGATTGTTCAACTAATTTTACTAGAGAACTTTTTTCTAAAAAAAGGGTTATACTATCTTTCCCATATAAACTCCCAACCAAAGCTCCCCTTTCGGGATGGATAATCCTAATCTCCTTCCTTCTATCACCCACCATTTCCTCACTACCTACCTTATATCCTTCCCTTTCCATCTCATGAAAAGCGTTATTCAACACCCATGCCGACTCTAAAAGAACGTCGGATTTTCCAATCCATACAGAAGTTTTACCCCCCGCTAAAGAACCATCTGGTTTTGAGTATGTCCAAGAAGAGAAATCTATTTTATTTGGGTTTTGGTTAACAAAACTTGAAAATCCATCTATTCCTTTTCCAAATAGATGTGCAAATGCTTGATAAGGAGGGGTACTTTCTTTGAATTCAGGAGAGAGATATTCTTTTCCATCAGACCCATACCAATATCCTACTTCACAACCTGCAGGAATTCGTTCAACCAATGGGATAAAATCTTGAAAAGCCCCCCACCACTTTCTTTTTTCATCTTTGTCATTAGAAGTAATATTTATCCCCCCTATTACCTTAAAATAAACTAAAATATCTTCTGAACCAGGACCACAAAGTTCTGAAACCGAATTTCTTAATGAAACAGGATTAAAAAAATATTGTGAGCTCAGCATTCCGGGTTGGAAGACTCTTTTAATATCCCTTATATGTTCAAAATCTACATCTTCTCCAAAAATTTCATGCTCTGGTTTAGTCTCCATACCCAAATAAAAATAAAATTCCTAATAAAGATTTGTGTTCTCTAGTTCTATCTCCCAAATACATCATAGACCCTTAGTTTTTCATAAAAACAAAACTCTTTAAACTCCACCCCCTTTAATAGTTCGCACAATCTAAAAGAGGTTATGGAGAAAGAAGAGTTTCTTAAAAAACTTGAAATAGAATTGAAAATCGCGAAAAATTCAGAGTACACTATTCGTAACTATCTTCACTCAAATAAAATCCTTTTAGACTTTGTAAATAAATCCCCTGAACAAGTTTCCCCAGAAGACATCAAACTCTTCCTCGCCGAAAAATTCTCAGATAAATCTTCTATGTCGGTCATCCTTTCTCTCTCTGCGATAAAATACTCTTACCTAACCATCTTCCAAAAAGACATAACCCAAACAATCAAACGTCCAAAAAAAGAAAAAAGAATAATCCAGACACTGACAAAAGACGAAGTAAGAAAACTCCTCTCTGAAATTAAAAACGAAAAATCGAAATTAATAGCAAGTTTAATGTACGCCTGTGGTTTTAGAGTTTCCGAAATCGTCAATCTAAAAATCTCAGACCTCAATTTCTCTGAGAAAATAGGCTACATTCGTCAGTCAAAAGGAAAGAAAGACCGAATATTTAACATCCCAGATTTCCTCCTTGAAGACCTAAAAGAATTCGCAGACAAACAGAGAAAAAGTAACGAAGAATTCCTATTCACAGGTAAAAAAGGCAGACTCTCAACAAGAAATATTCAAAAGATAATCTCCACTGCCTCAAAAAAATGCGGTTTTCAAAATATTCACTGCCACACTCTCCGCCACAGCTTTGCAACCCACCTTTTAGAAAGCAATACCGATATAAGAAAAATTCAGGAACTTTTAGGTCACGCCGACCTTTCAACAACACAAATTTACACTCACGTCTCAACAGAAGAACTTAAAAAAATCAAAAGCCCGATAGATTCTCTTAATTAAATATTACTATGATTATATCTAACTTTTCCTTTTAGGCTATTTCCATTCCCATTTCGGACATAATTTCCATCAGGAACAGCCATATCTACTTCTTCCCAAAAGTCTTTTCCCTTTCTCCATAAATAACGCTTAATAGAATTTCTTGCAGTGTAAGGTATTTGAGAAAGAGCTTCTTTAATCCCCTGTTCATCCAGTTCTAAATTTTTTATTAGCCCGTTAATTACAATTTCTCTTAATCTTCCCCCATCAGCCCCTTTGCTAAAATAAGCCTGTGAAGAAATGATATGGGCCCCCCAAGGAAAATAAACTCTTAGATAATCCTCACAATCCTTAAAAGAATACATCCCTGTAGGTCTCGCCCTATTTTGAATTTGAAATAATCGATAATTATCACATCTTTCTGGAGGGCCCATTGGGGGCTGAACCTCACAAGTCTTTTTCCCGCCAAAACTACCTAGTGCACAGAAACTTACTACCTTGCCACGAATTCTTGTAGGAGTCCGAGCATACCCGCAAAGATAATTAGACCCACCTAAATAGATTTCATCATAAGGAACTCTTGAACGACTAAGAATTTTAGATGAAAGAATCTTTGCACGCAAATCTTCTCTTTTCGTTCTTAAAAAACGAGATATTTTCTTTTCTACCCTCTTTCTTTTAGCCATTTAACCCTTCATCAAATTATGACTCTATTGAAAAACCCCTTTTAAGCTTTTATTGTTCCACAAAATATATAATCACCCTATAGCTATCTAGATTATGGTCTGCAAAAAGTGTGGTTATCAAGACCCAAAAGAAGTAAAAATCTTTGGAAGCCCCCTCTGTCAGGTCTGTGCATCTTTTGCCCCAGAGGAAATAACCCTCTTTCAGGATTATATTTCGGAGAAAGTAGATTGGAAAAAATTAGAAACTTTCAGAAAATATAATCAGTCTAAGGGCAAAAGGCAAAAGTCGGGAATGTCAAAAAAAGCTGTAAAAGGAGAAATCGTGACCCGCCCACCAAAAGGGTATTCGGTAATTGACGGAGAACTCCACCCAAACGAAGATGCCGTAAAAATTCACTCCCTCTTTAAAACTTTCCTTGCCAGAAATTACTCCCTAAATTCTATGGCAAAAAACTTTTCCCTTTCGGTCAACGGAATTAAAAAAGTCCTGACTAATAGAGCCTATTTAGGTGAAGTAAAATTTGACGGACGCATTTATAAAGGAAACCACCAACCAATTATCTCCCCCGAAATTTTTTACGCCGTCCAGCGAAAACTGAAAACCTATTTGAAACCAAGAAAATTACCTCTTAATTCTTTCTAATTTTTCAACAATAATTTGTTCCTCACCCCTATAAACTTCCTTTTTTCCCCAAAACAAAACTTTATCCCCTTCTTTTAAGTTTAAAATATCAGAAAAAACAACCAATCTTTCTTCCTGCCCAACTAATTTTATCGTGACCCTCCCTTCGCCGAATTCTACCGATTCAACTTCCCCCCTTAGAGGTTTATCCTCATAAAAACAAATTAAAGAAATAACCAGAACTCCCAAAATCCCTAATATAAAAACAATTTTCTCGAATTTCATTGGGTTTTGAATTCAACAATATCTTTGTCTTTTAGTTCATGGTCAAGTCCAACAACTTGTCCACCAAACTTAGAAGATGGCCCCCAGATACGCGACATTTTAACTCTTCCAGACATACCTTTTCTTATCTTCTCAATCGCATCCCTCAATGTAGAACCCCTCTCTAAAATCATAGGTTCTTTACTCGCTTCTTTTTTTGGCTCTTTCGTATAAATCCGAATAACAGGAAATGACTCAAAAATCTTTTTCTTTAAAGCATCTACTTCATTGAGTGAAGAATCTTTGGAAAAAAACACAAAGTCGCACTTCCGGAATTTTGACCTAATTGTAGCCTCTGTTTTCCTCTTCTCTTCCCCAGACATCAAATCTTCTTTGTTAAACAAAAAAATCTTTTTCCCCCTAACCTTCCATATTATCTTTTCAACTTCAGGAATTTGGCTCATAGAATCTACCACAATCAAAAGAGTGTCGGTAGAATTTAATAAACTTTTATCGTGATTAGGAAAGGGTGCCGTGTCAATTATTTGAATCTGAACATCCTCAAATTTAAACATTCCAATTTGATTTTCTGTAGTCGTAAAGGGGTGGGCAGAAACTCTGGCGTTAAGCCCTGTAAGTTTATTAAAAACACTAGATTTACCAGTATTCGCAAAACCCGTCAAAACACACTGCATTTCAGCCTTTCGTATTCCCTTAGAACCTCCCTTACCCGCTTTTTTTCTTCTCTCAACACCTTCTTTCAGTTTTTTTAACCGGTTAGTCAAATTTCTAAGCATATTCTCTGAAGATTTATGCTTTGGACACTCCTTTATCATAATCTCAAGACAGGCAATTCTCTCTTCATCACTCGTGGCTTCAAGATACTCCTGCTCGGCTTTCTGGTAAAAAGGCGACTGGTTTGTTGATGCCATAAACTTATTAAATGAAAAGACTTTAAGAAATTAATGGAAAAAGAGAGCAAATTAATCTTCCTATCTTTTTTGGTTATTGTAACTTTAATCTCAATAGCATCGGCTGACGAATGGGATTCCCTTGTAGAAGACCAAACAGACAACACATCAGAAAGTCTGCCAGTTCAAACTTACGAAACCCCAGAACCCCAGCAGAACCACCCTAGCCAAGATTCATCAAAAGGTGAAACAAAATTTACCTCTGACTTTTATATCGCTTTAATTCTCCTCGCCGTTGCAGCATTAATAATTGCCTACTTCGCTTATTCTTTTTTTAAAAAACCCAAAAACAAATGGGAGAAGTAAAAAATCTTATAAACCAACTTCTTTTGACTCAGCTATGAAACTCGCGATTTTATTTTCAGGGGGGAAAGACAGCGTTTGTGCAACCTATCTTGCAAAAGAGCAGGGGAACGAGGTAGCGTGCTTAGTCTCAATCCATAGCGAAAATAAAGAAAGTTATATGTTCCACACACCCTCTATTGAACAGACAAAAAAACAAGCAGAAGTTATGAATACTCCTCTAATCATTGTAAAAACAAAAGGCGAAAAAGAAACGGAACTTTTAGATTTAGAAAAAGCAATAAAAAAAGCAATCAAAGATTATAAAATTCAGGGGGTAGTTACAGGTGCATTAGAGTCTGTCTACCAATCTACACGGATTCAAAAAATATGCAACAAATTAAATTTAGAATGCTTTAATCCTTTATGGCAAAAAGACCAGCTTGAACTTTTAGAAGATTTATTAGAAAAAAACTTTGAAGTAATCATCGTAGGGGTTTTTGCTTATCCTTTAAACAAAAATTTCTTAGGAAGAAAAATAGACAAAAAATTTATTGAAGAAGTAAAGACTCTCAAAGAAAAATATAAAATAAATCCTGCTGGCGAAGGAGGAGAATTTGAAACTTTCGTTGTTAATTGCCCTCTATTCAATAAGAGGTTAGAAATTAAAAAATTTAGAGACTATGGTGAAAATAACTCTTGGAGGAGGGAGTTAATAATATGATTTTAATAATTAATGTTTGCAAAGAGGAACTTCATTATTTTGAATTTGTTAGACCTATAGAAAAAATTGTTCAAAAAGAGTTTATAACAAAACATTATAAAGAACTCTTTAAATCTGATTTGGAAAAATGCGACAAAATAATAATCTGTGGCACCTCTTTAAAAGATAACGAATTTATGAAAGACCCTTCTTTTTTTAACTGGATAAAAAACTTTCAAAAACCCCTCCTCGGAATTTGCGCAGGCTTTCAGCTAATCGGTTTGGTTTTCGGAGGGAAAATTAGAAAAAAGACAGAGATAGGATTTTACTTAGAAAATTTCAGAGAAGATTTTCTTGGAATTAAAAATGAGCAGGAAGTTTATCATCTTCATAAAAATTACATAGACTTTTCACCTTCAAAAGATTTTAAAATTTTCTCTTCATCGCAAATACCCCAAGCAATAAAACACAATCAAAAGAAGATATACGCAGTCTTGTTTCACCCAGAAGTCCGTCAAAAAGAATTAATAAAAAATTTCTTAAAAGTAAAATGAAAGAATTAATAAAAAAAGTAAAAGAAAAAAAACAATTTTCTCTAATTCAAGATTCAATCATAGAAAAAAGTTTAATTATTTCAAAAGGAGATGTTAAGGAATCAAGAGCCCTTCTTAGAAAATATTTTGGACTTTTTCTTACAAATAAAGTCCTAAAACCAAAAGACATTTTAGACTGGAAAACAATTCTCAAAAGCCATAAAAGTTCTTCAAAAAGGGATTACGAAAAACTCTATCAAAACATTTTCTCGGACAAAGAAACTTTTCAAAGCATAATTGACTTAGGGTGTGGGGTAAATGGTTTTTCTATAAAAGAATTAAAAAACTTTGTCAATGCAGATTATATTGGGGTTGAAGCCATGGGTCAGGTAGTTGATTTAACAAATCTCTTTTTTAATAAATTCTGCAAAGGTTATAATGCGCACGCAGTCTGGTTAGATTTATTTCAATTAGATAAAATAAAAGAAGTCATTCAAAATTCAAAAGAGCCAAGAGCGATATTTATGTTTCAGGTAATAGATGCCCTAGAATCTTTTAATAAGAATTTCTCAAAGGAATTTCTCAAAGGAATTTCTCAAGTTCTTTCTAAGGAAGATTTATTTGTTCTAAGTTTTTCAACAAAAAGTTTAAGTGGTAAGAAAAGTTTTGATGTAAAAAGAAAATGGATTACCGATTTTTTGAGAGAAAATTTTAAGATAGAAAAAGATTTTGAGGTGTTTGATGAGAGATTTATCCTATTCAGAAAGAAATAAAAAGGGTGTTTATAATTTAGTCCTATGAAATTTGAAAAGAAAGTTTTACCAAATGGATTAACAATCCTCCACGAAAAAAGAGATGTTCCTGTCACAACCGTAATGCTTGCAGTAAAATATGGCTCTGCTTTTGAAACTGAACCTGAAAAAGGAATAGCCCACTTTATCGAACATATGTGCTTTAAAGGCACCGAAAAAAGAACAACACATCAAATTGCTGAAGAAGTAGAAAAAGTTGGAGGTGACTTAAACGCTTTTACTAGTGAAGAAGTTACTGCTTACCACTCCAAAATTCCTTCAGAGCACCTCGCTTTAGCGATGGAGGTCATATTTGATATTTTCTTTAACGCTTCATTTCCTAAAGATGCTCTTGCAAGAGAATCAAGTGTAATCTGTGAAGAGATAAAAATGTACCGAGATAATCCTCGAGCTCACGTAACGGAAAGAATAAAAAATAATTTATATAAAAAACCTTTCGGAATGTTTATTGCAGGAACAGAAGAAAATGTAAAGGGGATGACAAGAGAACAATTGTTAGAAAAACATCGTAAAATTTATGTTCCACAAAATTCTATCCTCTGTGTTGTCGGAAACAACGATTTTTCAGAGATTATCTCTTTAGCAGAGAAACTTTGTGTGAATCGTAGTGGTGAAAAACTTTCTATTCCAAAAATTGAAAAACAGAATATAAAAGAAGTTGAAAAAAGGGGAGGAATAAGTCAGGCAAATTTAGCAATTGGTTTTCATTTCCCAAAACTTGACGAGAAAGAAAGATATTCTGCAGAGGTTTTTTCAGCAATTCTTGGTGAAGGAATGTCAAGCAAACTTTTTGTAGAGGTTCGTGAAAAAAAGGGGCTTGTCTACTCAGTCAAAACAGAAATTGACGCAGGAAAAAGCTATAGCTATTTTATGATTTGGGCAGGAACAGACCAAGAAAAAGTTTCAGAGGTAATAGATATCTGTCTAAAAGAATTTGCTAAAATGGCTCAGATAAGTGAAAAAGAATTGGAAGAGGCAAAAATTCAGGTAATCGGAAATCAAAAATTAAAGCTGGAAGACTCTCGTGAAACCGCAACAAATTTAATCCTTGAAGAAATAAACTCTGGGGCAGAAGAATATTATAAATTTGAAGAAAGAATAAATTCTGTTACTTTAGAAGACTTAAAAAAACTTTCAGAGAAATCCACCTACTCAACCTTTGTTTTAAGCCCGTAAAATATAAAATAAAAAGCAATCTTTGTTTTATATAATTTTTGTTCTTTAAAATATCTATTTTATCAAATAAGCTCTTAAATACTCCTTAAAACTTATAATATTTTAATGGATATTTCAGATATTTTTGGTTTAGAATTAGAGAAATTTTTAGTATCAAAGAAAAGCACAATTTTGGTTGTAGGTGGTTCTCAGAGAGAGAGACACGAGGTTGCGGGTTCTTTAAGAGAGCAAACTTTTGGACATTATTTCGTTTATGAATTTGGAGACCTGGGATCTTTTAAAAGAGCAGACCCCTATATAGTTAACTTAGATTCTCTCCATCAAGTATCCTCTTGAACTTCTCTATTCTTTTTTCGTCTAATCCTACGTTATCTAACATTTCTTCATTCGCATTAAAAATCTCTCTAAGGCTTTTAAAATTCCCTAAAAGTTTTTTTGCATTAACAGGTCCGATTCCCGGAAAACCTTCTAATATAAACTGCTTCTGTTCTTCAGGTGTTTTAAAACTTTTAGTTTGCCTGACAGAATAATTCTTTGTCCCGTCGCGTTTTGCAAGCAGAATAAGAAAATTTGCTGTTTCTTCCCCATCTTTAGTATAAATAATTGGAATCCCAAAATCAACAGCAACACAGAGAAGCATACCCCTAATCGCATTTTCATGAACATTGAATTTACTATAATCATAATCAAAGCCCTCAATCAAAAGGAAACATTTTTCGCTTTTTTTAAGATTAATTAACTGCTCTGTTAATCTTTTATTAATCATTGAGCCGACAAAATCCGAGAAAGTCTTTCTTTCAATCAAAACATCACCAATAAGATAATCTCCAACTTCAAGTTTCTCAAAGCTGACGTTTGCCTTTTTAGACATTAAATTTGTTGCAATTAAAGATTGTTTCTCTCGAGTATCAATAATAATTAATGTATTGGGGTTTGGGCATCTGACAATTTCAGGTTTTGTCTTAGAATTTAAGAAGATGTTTTCAAGAGAGCTCATTTACAACTTGCTTTGTTCCTCCGCAAAACCTTTTCCATTATCTAAATCTTTTTTTATCTGGTCAATCGCAGAGTGCATCCTTCTTTCCTTGTGGTAAGCAGCATAATGATAAATTTGGTCCCTCGTATTTTTTGTTACCAAAATTTTTAACGAACCAGGGGCAAGTCGTGCAGTTCTCCCCCTTCTCTGAATGTTTCTTATCGCAGAAGGAATCGGTTCATAAAAAATGACCATACTAACCTCTGGGATATCAAGCCCCTCTTCTGCAATAGATGTCGCGACCAACACATTTATTTCACCCTCACTAAATTTTTTTACCATCTCTTTTTGTTCCTTCTGTTTTAAACCAGTCGTTTCTTTCCCATGTTTTTTAATTGCTTGCCCGACAAAAATCCCTGTTTTTATTCCATTCATCTTCTCTAATTCACTGGCCAATTTCCTAACCGTCTCTCTGAATTGTGCAAAAACAATAATTTTTGACTTGGGATTTTTTTCAAATTGCTTTTCAACAATCTCTTTAAGTGCGTAAACCTTAGGATGCTCTCGTCCAAAAGTAGTCGCCAGAGTGTAAGCTTTAGAAAATCGCAGGTCTTTAACGAGTCTCTGAATCCCTTTTGACTTTCTTTCTTCTGCCTGTTTATAAAGCCCCCTTAAATATTCCACTAAAGAAGAAATCGTCTGAGTTTCAATTAATTCAATGGCGTGAGAAATCTTTAACGCTTGCGCACAAGCCGAAACCCCGAGCATTTTGTTAAAATCTCTGCTCCGCTTAAGCTCGTTCATAAGTCTATTTTGTATCTTCAAAAGCATAACCTTGCTCCCCGAACCAATTAAAATCCCCCGATTTTTCATTTCGTTGATTTTATCTCTTTCTATCTCCTGAAGTAAAGTCCTTATCTCCTCCATTTCTGAAGGGAAATCAACCTCCACTTTCTCAAACTCTAACTCCTGCAAATAAGGTTTAACATCAGTGCTTTCTCTCGTCCTGACTTCAACAGCCTCAATTCCCAAATTTTTACAAACCTGAGAAATCACTTCTTTATCCGAGCCTGGTGACGCAGTCATACCCAAAATTCTTCTGTTGACCGAATCTTTTTTATAACTCTGAGCCACATAATTATATGCATAGTTTTTCAGACATCTATGGCACTCGTCTACTACAAGGAGACTTACGTCTTCCAAATTATATAATCCTTTTTTTAAATCGTTTGAAATGCACTGAGGTGTAGAAAAGACTATCTCCGCCGTCTGCCATATCTCTTTTCTTTTGCCTGCAGGAGTTTTCCCCGTAAAAATTTGCATGTCAGCCCAGCCTTCGCTTAAATTTTTTTTAAATGATTCAAGATGTTGTTCAATTAAAGGTCTCGTTGGAGCAAGAACAAGAATTTTTTCCAAAGGAAATTTTTTGAATCGGTGTGTAGTCATCATAATGGCGATCAAAGTTTTCCCTGTTCCTGTGGGCAAAACCACAAGACAGTCCTTATCCTTACAAGTTTCATAAATTGCCTTCTGATAATCTCTTGGCTTTAGAATAAAGCTCTCTCCAAATTCTTTTTCCATTATATTATAAATGAGTAAAGTTTATAAAGTTTTGACAGTTCTATAATCTATGGGGGGAGAGGTTATTCTAAGTCCAGCTTTGACATTACTAATTTTAGTAGTAGTCATCTGGGACGCTGTTTGGAAGATCATTGGTTCTTGGAGAGCTGGAAGGAATAACCAGCCAGTATGGTTTGTTTTTATCCTCATCTTGAACACTATAGGGATTCTCCCAATTATCTACTTAACTTGGTTTCAAAAAAACAAGAATCCTAAAACATTACAAAAGAAAATTTCTAAGAAAAAATAATTAGACAATTGCCATTGCCCACAAAGTCAGAATTCCAACAATTACAGTGGCTATTGCCCAAACTTTTCTGCTTGAAAAAAAGATTTTTGAACCATCAAGACTAGACAGAGGAATTAAAGACCATAAAGAGTAATAAATACTTAATTTTGCAAAATATTCAAATCCCACCAAATATCCGACAAAACCTAAAATTAAGTTTATGATTATCCCAAAGAGAGCAATCCACGCTATGTGCCATTCAGTTACCTCCGTGAATCTATAAAGCCCGTGTCGTCTGCTTACTCTTTCTGCCTTAGGGATAACATCAAATTCTAAAATTCCTAGCCACCAAAAATAACCCTTGCTTAAAAAAGAGAGTACTACTGGTAGCCAAATCATAGGCACAGGCTTCTTAAAGTGCGACGCCTTTCTAAACCCGTACTGATACCATGACCAAAACCTTATTTCCACCCCGATTTCAAGAAAATACCCAACAACTTTTTTAGTAAGACTATTTGAGGACATAATTATAAGAAAACTAACGACAGAAGCAAGGAAAAGTCCATTATTTCCAAAAGAAACGCTTGCCCCAAGAAAGATACACCCAATAATTACAATTAAAATTTCCTTAAAAAACCGTTTACTTTCCATAATAAGACTACAATAAAACTTTTTATAAACTTATTGCAACATAAAAACCCTTATTTTGCAATATAGAAATGTATTTAAATAAAACTTTTTTAATCTGTCTATGTTAAATATAAAAAGATTAGGAGAAGTTATTGGAAAAAGAGTATATACCGATTCTGGAGATTTATTTGGAATGGTTGAAGAAATTAATCTAATAGACAATAAAATTGACGGATGGAGAATTGTTATCGCGAAAGAATCGGGAATGGTCCAGATTCTCGGGGGTGCGAGGGGGATAATAGTCCCACACCAATTTATAAAAGCAATAGGGGATATAATTTTAATTAACAGAAATGCGGTCCCGATAAAGTCTAATGAAGAAGAAGGCGATTTTGAAGAAGAAGTAATGTAATCCACAAAACATTTATATAATCCTTTTCCATAAAATTTCTATGAGTACATTAAGCACAATGCTTACAGAGATATTTTTACCCTTCTTGCTGGTATTTGTAGTAGTCTTTGCAATTCTTCAAAAATCAAAAGTTCTTGGAGATGGAAAATCTCAGATTGACGCAATGGTGGCTTTTGCAATTGGTTTGATTCTTGTAGGTTTCCCCCAACCAAGAGACATTGTAGTTGGTTTAATGCCTTGGCTTGCTGTTGGAGTAGCTGTGATTTTAGTATTCTTAATATTATATGGGTTTGTTGCAGGCGACTTAACAAGTGTTCCAGATTGGATGAAAATTACATTTGGGATTCTGGCAGGTCTCTTCACGATAGGAATTGTCCTTGCGGTTACTGGTTTATGGGATTATATCCTGAATTTAGTGAGTGGTTCTGAAGGCGGAGGTGTTTGGATGACTATCGTTATGGTCATTTTAATAATTGGTGCAGCAATAGTGGTGGTCTTAGGCAGTAAGAAAGAAGACAAGAAGAAGAAAAAAGAAAATGACTAATTCAAAACATATATAAATAGAAATTTTCTTAATTATCTATGGCAATGATTATGACCATTACAGACGTCCTTAATTTATGGAACCAAATAGGCGTCTTTTCTTATGTAATCCCTTTTCTGCTAATCTTTGCCGTCATTTTCGCACTTCTAGATAAATCAAAAATACTCGGTCAAAATAGACCTCTAATGGCTATAGTCTCTGCAGCTATTGGTTTACTCTCTTTGCAGTTTGATTTCGTCTCAGAGTTCTTTGCTGTAATCTTCCCAAGGTTTGGAATCGGTCTGTCTGTATTTCTGACGCTGTTAATCTTCTTAGGTTTTTTTTACCCAGATAGTCATGGGAGTTGGAAAGGGAAGGTAACCTGGATTGGATGGTTTGTAGGTATAGGGATAATTCTCTGGGCTTTTAGTTCTTGGGACCAATGGGGTTACTACTCTGGTTTTGGGGGGTGGTTTTCAGAGTATATATGGTCTCTGATAGTTTTAGGTATCGTAATAGCTATAATAGTTATTGTTTCAAGAAAAAAAGAAGATAAACCCGAGAGCAGTTCAAGAGGGAGTGGTTCAAGCGGATAATGGCAGGAGTATCAGTTTCGACAATAAATTATTTTTTACCTATATTTGCATTTCTGCTGGTTTTCATCGTTGTTTACGCTCTTCTTAAGAAAACAGAAGTTCTTGGTGGGAATGAACCTGTGATGATTTTTGTTTCCTTAATCCTTGCAAGCTTTTTTATTGTTGAAGCTTCTTTAGTTGATTTTGTAAGAGTAAGCACAGGATGGGTAAGTGTTCTAATAATAGTGGTCTTCTTTGTGATTTTAATAATTGGTTTCTTACCAGGTAAGGAACCTTTAGGGTTTCTGTCAAAAAGTAATTGGTTCGCATGGGTAGTTCTAATTGCCTTAGTTGTAATCTTTATCTTATCTTTTGGTTATATTTTCCACTGGACTCTCCAGTGGTCTGAAGTGAAAACATGGTTTTCAACAGAATGGTTCGGATTCATACTCCTATTAATTATTGCGGCAGTAGTTGCAGTGATTATAAAGAAGAAGTAATTAATTATTTTTCTTTTAATTTTTGAAGTTCTTTATAATTATCAATAAGAGGGTTCATCAATTTTGAAACCGTCCCGTGGAGATTATCCAAATCTCTGTGAATCATCACCGTGTTATCTCCAAATTCTCCAATTTTTTCAATAATAGCCTGCTGTATTTTATCTATACTACTTTCAATTCTCTTAAGCCTCTCATCAATATCAGAAACCTTATCCTGAATTCTGTTTTTAAAAGAAGTAAAATCCCCTATTTCTTTTCTCAATTCAGAAATTTTCTCAGAAAAAATTTGTTCTGCAATTTCAGATATGATTCCTGTATCAACATTACTTTGAGGGGCATAATAATCTTGACTAGAATAAGTTTGTGGCGCAGGAGTATAATAATTATTTTGGTAATCCTGACCCTGTTTACTATCAATATATCTCTCGGGTGGTTGCACACTCTCTTGTGGAGGAGCATACTCGTTTTGGGGATAATCGCCAGCCTCCTGAGTAAAACCATCCCTATTAATGTCCTTAATCTGACTAACTTCTCCACCCTGATTGGAAAATCCGTTTTCCGAAGTTATAGCAGTTTTTATCTTCGCCTGATTTGTTGCATCATAAATTTGTTTCGGAGAAATTCCTTCATTTCTTAGTCTTTGATAAATCTCCTCATCAGAAAGTCCCTGACCTTGCAACTCCATTATTTTTTCAAGTATATCCATCTTTACTTCTCAGTCTTCTTTATTTTTATTTGTTTTCCAATCTCCCCTATCTTTTTTTCGACTAATTCTTCAACATCTTTCTTTCTCATAAATTCCAAAGGCTGAAAATCTTTCAGCATTCTTTCAATAATATAAAATTCATCACGCTTTATAAATCTCTCATATTCTTTCAAAAGACCCTCATTAATCCTTTTTATCCTCTCAATCTCTTTTTTTATCTCCATATTATCTTTTTTTATCTTTTCTAATTCTTCTTCAAGGCTTTCTCTGGAAGATAAAAGGTTTTTACCAAGAAGCAGAACCCTCTCCCTCACAAGTTTATTCCTCTCATCTATATCTCTTAATCGATTATTAATGTCTGCTACAAAAGATTTTTCTAATGGGATTTGGGTTTCCTCCATTATTTTTCTTAGTATAGAAAGTTTATAATGATTTGCATTTTTTTACAGAACACATAAATTTTAATATAACAATCTGCTTAGATAGCTATGATGTTCAAATCTGAGACACCCTTGTATTCTTATGAGGTCATTCGTGAATCTGGTGAGAATGTAATGTATATAAACTACCTCGGCGCACCGTTTATTCCTTCACTTATAGATTCCGAAGAAGTAATGTCTCGGACGATTGATAGCCTTTCAGAAGACCCAAATGTGGGGAGAATAGTCTTTGTCCAGCAAAGAAATTACTCCCACAATTTTTCTCAGGTAAAAATGCTTGCAGAGATTGCGTCTTTTCATAATTTTTTAGTAAAACAAGAAAAAATAACCTCCTCCGAAAAACTATCTAAATTATCTTCCTATCAAACTGCTTACACTTTCCTAAATTATGTTATAAATGAGGTTTTAAAGAAAAACCCTGTTAAGGCTTACAAAGAATTGAAAAACGCCTTGTTTGAACAGAGAGCTTTAGCAGATAAAACAGACAATTCAGATTATATTAGAATTTTAGAAAAAATAATTGGCCTTTTTGAAGAGACTATCCTTATAAAGAAGTTAAAACCTTCTTTTGACGATTATTCGGCTAATGACCGAAGCGTTTACTCCGAAGTCTTTCGTGCAGATATAATGCCCAATTTTACGTTTACCCGTATGGTTGCGAAAATTCCTTCTAACGCTAAAATTCTAAAACAATATAATATTGCTTCAGAGCACGATAAAAGCCTAGTCACTATTTTAGAAGTTCCAAATGAATCAAATTTAATTTATCACCTCTCTCCTCCAGAATATCTCTTAGAAGAAGACCACCATATGCTTTTAAACCTTGCAAGAAATGTTTTAATAGAACACCGACCAACCGCAGAGGAATTCAACGACCCTGAAAGAACAAGACAGATTTTTTTTAATATAGCAAGAGATTTAATTTCAGATTTAGCCACAAGTAAAAAGATTAATTTAGGTTATTCAGACATCACTAAACTTTCCAAGATTCTCGTCAGACATACAATAGGATTTGGTGTGATAGAGGTCTTGCTTGAGGACGAGAATCTACAAGATATAGTTGTTAATGCCCCTGTCTCTCTATCTCCTGTTTTCATTCGCCATAATGAATTTGGCGAGTGTGTTACAAATATAATTCCTTCTCAGGAAGATGCAGATTCGTGGGCGACAAAATTTAGAATGCTCTCTGGGAGAGCTCTTGACGAGGCAAATCCAATATTAGATACAAATCTTGAATTAAGAGATATTGGGGCTAGAGTTGCGATAATTCAACAACCTCTTTCTTCTGGGGGGATTGCCTATGCATTTAGAAGACATAGGAGTAAGCCATGGACACTTCCATTATTTATAAAAAATAAAATGATTGATTCTCTCGGCGCAGGACTTTTAAGTTTTATGATTGACGGAGCGAGAACAATCCTTGTTGCTGGAACGCGTTCAAGCGGTAAAACTTCTTTTCTTAGCGCACTGCTTTTAGAGCTGATGCCAAGTCAAAGAATCATCACCGTAGAAGACACTTTAGAACTCCCTGTTGCAACTATGAGAAATCTTAATTATAACATTCTTTCTTTAAAAGTCAGAAGTGCGTTGATGGGAGAATCAACAGAAGTTTCAGCTGAAGAAGGTATAAGGTCGTCTCTTCGTTTAGGAGACTCTTCGTTAATAGTGGGAGAAATAAGAAGCGAAGAAGCAAAGGCATTGTACGAAGCAATGAGGGTAGGGGCTTTAGCCAATGTTGTTGCAGGAACAATTCACGGAGGTTCTCCTTATTCTGTTTTTGACAGGGTTGTGAACGACCTCTCCGTTCCAGTAACTTCTTTCAAAGCAACAGACCTAATCGTAGTTGCAAATCCAATAAAAACTCCTGATGGAATGCACTCTTGGAGGAGAATTCTTCAAATATCTGAAGTCAGAAAACACTGGGTTGAAGACCCCTTAAGAGAAGGCGGTTTCGTGGACCTTATGAAATATGATGTAGAGGAAGATAAATTAAAACCCACAGAAGACTTAATCAATGGAGATTGCGAAATAATAAAAGAAATTGCCTCTAAAGTTAAAGGGTGGGCAGGGAATTGGGACGCCGTGTGGGACAACATTCTTTTAAGACAGAAAATAAAGGAAGAATTAGTTTCTTTTTCAGAGAAGACGAACAATCCAGAGATTTTAGAAGCAGAGTTTGTTGTTAATTCAAATAACGCTTTTCATAAGATTTCAGACGAAGTTTCGGAAGAAATCGGTCTCCCAAAAAGCGAAGAAGTTTTTCCAAGATGGAAAAGGTGGCTTGAAAAAGAATCTAAAAGAGTATTCAATCATTAAAATCTTAAAATTTTAAACTCGTTAAAATCGCCAGACCATTTTCTTTCTTCAATAATTACGTTTCTGATTTGTGCGTGCTCAGGTCCTTTTTTCATTATGTTCAAAAATCTTTCAATAGTTTCTCCTTCTCCTTCAACAATAATTTCTACATTACCTTCTGGAAGATTTCTAACAAAACCCCTTAAACCCATCTTGTCAGCGTTATCTTTTACAAACTGCCTAAAAAAAACTCCCTGCACAGTTCCTTGAATAATCATACGATTGGCCTTTTTCATTATATAAAAATATAACAAGGGTTTTTATAGATTCCCCTTTGTCTCCTGTCTGTCTACCTCATTATTTACAATTACCGCAACCTGACTAGCAAATAAATTTTTAGGACCTACAGAAACTTTCTTCACACCAAGATTTTTCAAGGACCTAATTTCCTTTTTGGGTATTCCTTCTTGGTCACCAAAAACAAAAACCTCATTACCGGCAAGTTTAATCTCTCTTATATCTTCTCCCTTTTTATCCAATAAATAAACCCCCTTTCCTTCATTTTTCAGTTCTTTAATAAAATCAATTAAAGACTTTTTTTCTATATTGTATCCTTTCGCAACTTCAACTTTTTCGCCTTTTTTCCTAGGCACCTTGTAAAGCATTTTTTTAATAAGACCTGCAACATCTTTTTTGCTTATGTTTATTTCCCTACTCTGAGGAAATATCTCAATATGGATTGGTGGGTTCGGCGGGCCATCAAATATCAAATGAATTTTCACATCACCCCTCATCTCACCAGAGATAAAAAGAGTCTGAATAATCACATTACAAGCTATATCGAGACGTCCTGCCTTCATTAAATCGTCTTTAATGAAATTACCTGCCGTCACAGCGTTCTTTGAATAATAAATGAACTCTCTCATTCAATATTATCCAAAGGGCTACTTATATTTTTAATTGATGCTTGAGAAATCTGAGTATAAATTTGCGTAGTCTTAATATCGGAATGTCCCAATAATTTTTGAATAATTCTTAAGTCTGTTCCCTGTTCAAGAAGATGCGTTGCAAAACTATGCCTAAGTAAATGTGGATAAACGCGTTTTTTAATATCCGCTTTTCTCGCAGAATTTTTTAATATAGCTTGAATTGTTGCAGTAGTTAATTTCCCACCCCTGCTTGATTCAAAAAGATATTTTTTGCTGAAGCTTTCAAAATTCTTTAACTCTTCTAAAATAGAAACAGGAATTTTAACAAATCTATCTTTTCTTCCTTTTGCAATTTTTATGTGAATCAACTCCTCGCTAAAATTTATATCTTCTTTTTTCAAATCAATTATCTCACTTACACGAAATCCACACCCATAAAGCAGTTTAATCATTAATCTATGTTTTGGATTCTGCGCGTTTTCAATTAACCTCTTGATTTCATCAATGGTTAAAATATCTGGGATAGTCTTGTTTCTTTTTGGGTGGTTCAAGTTAATCTTTTGATTAAGAACTTTTTCAAAGAAAAATTTTATAGCAGATAATTCTGATGAAACTGTTGAAGGATTTCTTCTCTTGATTTCAAATTGCATAAAATCTTTAACCGAATTTTCATTTAATCCTTTTTTATCTGCAAAACTCAGATAATTTCCAACATAATATAAATAAGATTTAATGGTCTTTTTAGAAAAATTTAATATTTCAAGCTCCCTTTTTAATTTATCCAATAATCCTTGCATGAAATCTTTAACTTCCTTTAACTTTAAAAATTTATGATAAAACTCCAAAAGAGTATCATATCATAATAAAATTTATGATAAGACGATGTTAAATCCAATAGCGATTGTAATTGATAAACCCCACCCAATAGGAGAAGTTGTTGCTCTGTCCTTCGCACAATTTGTCTTTGCTGTCGCGAAGAATTCTTATAAAAACGGGCGCGAGTTTCCGTAATCTTAATAAACAACCATACTCTTTTTTAATTATGAAAATGGATTATAAAGAATTAAGAAATTTTTTGCAAAATTTAGAGAAATATCCAAAATGCAAAAAATACCCTAGAGCTCCATTAATTCATGAGGGTTTTCCCGGGACATTTAATTTAAGTTTTACTGAATATGATATGCTTAGAGAATTCAGCGGATACCATATTTTTCCTAAAGACCAAATATTTTCATCTATTCAAACTTGTGTAAGACCACAAGACATAATAGACAATATAAAGGAAGGAAAAGATTTGTGGAAATATCTCGGAGTTTTTGAAATGTCAGATGTAGCCGGAATAATAGTTTTATCTAAAAAAGAGGACATAAAAAAAGTTCATGGCTTTCAAATTAGAAAATTAATTGAAACTTTGGAAAAATTAGGGTTAGACAAAAAGAAAATATTTCCCTCTTTTCAGGCAGGAGGGAAAGTATCTGAGATCACCGAAGGAAAATACAATTTTAATTTTGAAATTCCCGAAGATTCATTTACTAAACAAAAGTTTATAGAACTTGGAATTCCCGAACAAAATTTAATTCCAGATAAAACAAGGAACACTCTTCTGTCATTACATCTCCATAGACCGACTCCTTGGGGTTACAGAAATGAAATAAACTACAATATTGGAACAAAAGAAAATCCCAAATTTTTAGATATAGGGACTTTAGAGTATTTTGTTTGGTTGCCAACTTACTCTTCAGAGGAAAAAGTTTCAAAAAATATCAACGGATTAAAATCTTTTGACCATGTGGTTAGCATTGGTGCTTTTGGTGTTGAGAGATTATATATGGCTATAAATCATTTAAAAAATGTTTATGATGTAGATTACATAAAAAAGTTTTACAATTCATTCAAAAAACTTTATAATTCCTTAACAGAAGAACAAAGGATAAAGGCAGGGGAAGTTATAAGAGCATTACATAGAATATTTGCAGATGTTTCAAATTTGAATATTAAAGTAGGATATCAGCAAAATAAAAAAGTTAAATATTTTCTTCAAGTTTTAATAGAAAACCTAAAAGAGTTTGATGAAAAAAAACTTAAAACCCTATTGAAAGAAAATTCTAAAGCACAACCTTGGCATAAGAATCTAAATACAGGAATTAAGCCAACAATCGAGAGGATTAGGCAATATTATTTTAGTGAGGGAAGATTAAGAGTCGAAAGAAGTACAAAACCTGAAAAACATCAAAAAAAGAAACTCGCGCCCTAAATCTTCTTTTTTAGAAAAAAAGAAGGCAAAAAATATCGCAACAACTTCTCTTATATAATGCCCGCCCTGAAAAGTGATTTTAACTCTGCGAAAAATCAAAGATTTTTCTTGTCAAGCTGCGCTCTCGCAAGCTCGGAAGACATAACAGGTGCTTAAACAGAATTTCCCTCAGCTCGGGAAATTCCCAAATTCAAAATCAATGATTTTGAACTCTCGAGGTCACTTCGTTCCGCTCGAGCCCTTCGGGTTGTTTAAGCCCGATGTTAAATCCAATAGCGATTGTAATTGATAAACCCCACCCAAAGACGTGCGCTTTCAGAAAGTTATTTAAACACAGAGATTTTATTTTTATTAATATGAAACCTGGAATTAAAGGGGGATTGATTGTAGAAGCATTAATTATAATCTCCTTTTTGGTAGCTCTTTATTTCGACGGTTGGGCAATTTTCGCAATACCTTTCGTTTTAGCTTTGATGGTTCCAGCATTTTTTGTCGGCGTTCTTTTTGGAAATTTATTTTCAAAAAGAGTAGAGAAATCTTCAGCATACCATAAAAAATGGATGATTTGGAGCGGAGCAGTTGCATTTATAGTCTTAATCTCTTGGTTTTTATACAGATATTTTTATATTTATTTACCAAGACTTGATTCAGGAACTGGAAATACCTATTTAAGCAATATAGTTTTTACCCTAGGCAATATGAGCCCTCTCCTTTACTTAACTTTATTTACTGCAGTTGGAATCTTTGTTATTGCAACAATCCTCTACATAGTTACTAAAATAAAATCTAAATAACGCGCACGTCTTTTCCCACCCCAAAATAGCAATCGCTACTTCTCCGATTTTCTAACGAAAATCTCGACTTTTTGATAAATCAAAAAGGAATTTAACAGGGGATAAAGAGTTCCGACTTGCGGTGCTGTGGCTCCTCGTCTCCACCCAAATTCTTCTTTCAGCTCTAGCCTGTGAGGTTCCGCTCCATTCTCGAGGTCAGAAGAACTTTCCTTATCTCCGATGTTCATTTCAATTTCCAATCTCCTCCTCAGCGTCGGTAAACCTCAAATTCTGATTTTGATATCTTCGTTTAACGCTCCAATGCGAAATTAAAATTGTCGCATAACATCGCTGATTAAACGAAAT
>Ga0265297_10000701_pt1 | contig 93208 bp, 139 predicted proteins | sample Munlanlwell13791_FD_192502 | JGI IMG/M metagenome (GOLD analysis project Ga0265297, IMG submission 192502) | Leachate microbial communities from a municipal landfill in Southern Ontario, Canada - Leachate well 137-91 | ecosystem: Engineered > Solid waste > Landfill > Unclassified | place... | reverse complement strand
ACCTCCCCCTGAACCAAATCGACCACTGGTAGGATCGTGGTAAGGATTGAATTTCAAACCTCGTAAGGCCTGTGCCGTTTCTTTTAGTACATTTAACAGATTTTGTTTAGACATTGTCTAATCCTCCAAAACAAATACTTGCCTATCAACATTCTTCCATTCCTGAGCGTCTGCGTTATCAAAATAATCCACAAACAAAGTATAAGTTCCTGGATCAATGTCTTCCAAATCAGAAGCATCTATACGTAACCTATTTAATGCTCCCTTGGTAATAGAACTGCCATTACTTGTTGGTGTTCCACTTGTAACGGTGAAAAGAACATCTTCCCCAACTCTCCCTATTGAGATTCTTACAAGATCATTTGTTCCAGGGGTAATTATGGTACCACCAGAACTATTGATAGCAATATCCTTTGTTACACCTCTGCCTTTGTATGCGTATATAAGTGTCATATTTTTACCTCATGGATTACTAAATGTTGAAGAATCTGGTCCTACACTAGTTAATGTTTTACCTGAAATATCTACACTGTTAATAGTAACATAAGACGGTCCAGTATCCCCAACCGTCTTGCCCACAATGCCCACAGGAACAATTGTAGCATCATCTGTACCAACATTGGTTACAGTTTTTCCTGCTGGAAAATCTATTATTCCTGTTGACTGTGAAGAGCTTACACTACTAACAGAACTGCTTGAAAGACTACTGAGAGAACTTAGAGATGATATACTACTAGAAGAAACATCAGAAGGCAAAGAAACACTTGAAGAAGAAATTGAAGAGATGCTGCTAATGCTAGAAACCGAAGAAGTGCTAGAACTAGAGATGCTCGATGTACTACTTATACTACTTGCCGAGGAAGTGCTTGAACTAGACAGACTGGATATGCTTGATGGGCTACTTACTGATGAAGTGCTTGAGCTAGAACCACTGGATACACTACTTAGACTGGAAACAGAGGAAGTACTTGAACTGGATATACTGCTGACACTGCTAATACTACTAACACTGCTTGTGCTAGAAGAAGATTGGCTACTTAGAGAAGAAATGCTGGATGTACTGGAACTTGAAACACTTGACTGGCTGCTTGGACTGGAAGTAGAGCTAGAGGAAACTGAAGATGTACTAGAGGAACTCAAACTTGACAGTGATGATTGGCTACTTAGGCTGGAAGTAGAGCTGCTACTTAATGATGAAGCGCTACTGATACTGCTGGTAGAACTACTTGAAAGGCTAGATACACTGCTCTTACTGGAACTAGAAATACTGCTTTGACTTGATCCAGATACGCTACTCGGACTAGAAGCAGAGGATGTACTTGAACTTGAAAGACTACTAACACTGCTTTTAGAACTACTACTAATAGAACTTATAGAAGATGGACTAGAAGCAGAAGATGTACTTGAACTTGAAAGACTGCTAACAGATGATGGGGAGGAAGTAGAACTTGAGGATACTGATGATTGGCTACTTGTAGAGCTGCTACTCAAAGATGAAAGAGATGAAACACTGGAAGTACTTGAAGAAGATTGGCTACTTAAACTGCTAACAGAGGATGTGCTAGAACTAGATAGACTGCTTACTGATGATATAGAAGAAGTAGAACTGCTGGATAAACTACTGGGACTGCTGACACTGCTAACAGAAGATGTACTTGAACTGGAAACACTGGAAATACTGCTGGGACTACTGATACTACTTGTACTTGAAGAGGACTGACTGCTTGGGCTGCTGATTGAGGAAGTACTTGATGAAGATGAACTTGATACACTTGATAAACTTGATACACTGCTGGTGGAACTAGAAGAAACCGAGGATTTACTAGAAGGACTACTTGTACTTGATGACGACAGACTACTTGGGCTACTTGTGGAACTGCTGCTTAATGACGAAAAACTACTGATACTGCTAGTTGAACTGCTTGATAAACTGCTTACTGATGATATAGAAGAAGTGGAACTACTTGATAGACTGGAAAGACTTGATGTACTCGACGAAGATTGGCTACTTAGAGAAGAAATGCTGGAAATACTCGACGTTGAGCTGCTGGAGATACTGCTTAAACTGCTGACACTACTGGGACTGCTAGTGGATGAAGATGAAACACTAGAAGCCGATGAAACACTACTGGTAGAGCTACTAGAAAGACTACTAATAGACGAAGGGGAAGAAGTAGATGAACTTGATAAGGATGATATACTTGAAGGAGAGGAAGTAGAACTAGAAGAAACGGACGATACAGAAGAAGTACTTGAAACACTGGAGGTACTAGAGGATGATTGGCTGGAAAGACTAGATACACTGCTTATACTGGAAGTGCTTGATGAAGACTGACTTGATTGACTACTACCACTGGAAGTAGAACTGCTACTAACTGAACTTTTGCTGCTAACACTAGAAGTACTTGAGCTGGATGCACTTGATTGACTACTAGGACTACTTACACTTGAAGTTGAGCTACTACTTAGGGAGGAAACTGAAGAAACACTAGAAGGAGAAGATGTGCTTGATGAAGAAAGACTACTTAGACTTGATGTTGAGCTACTGGAAAGACTACTAACACTACTAACAGATGAAGTAGAACTCGATGATGCACTAGAAAGACTTGATGTACTTGAACTACTCAAGCTACTTAAACTGCTAGGACTACTGGTGGAACTACTTGATAGGCTGCTAATAGATGATAGGGAGGAAGTAGAACTTGAGGATAAACTGGAAAGACTTGATTGACTGGAAGTACTTGAACTACTCAGACTAGAAACAGAAGAAGGAGAACTACCAGAGCTGGATGATTGCGTAATGCTTATAGCTTGAAAATAATACTGCCAAAATCCAACCATACTAGCTCAGCTCCGTAATACGACCTAAAAGTATAAATGTATCGCCACTTGCAGGTGTAGCATCTAAAGCTTCTTCTAAAGTTATTATTGTAAGTGCAGTTTCAGTGGTACTGGCTATAACTCTTCTTGCTTGAAAAGCATTTGTTGTTCCAGAAATAAAAGCCAACACCATTCCTGCATTACTATTACCATAGTAATTATCACTCTCTGCTGGCAGATTGGTATAGAATGTAATTTCATCATTAGCAAGAACATCCACAACATTTGCTACTGTCAGAGCATCAACACTTGCTTTGAAACGGGTTAATGAATCTGTACTTCCCCCTATTTTTGACATGTCCACCGCTCCCGCCGCATCAGTCACCAGTTTATTGGCGGGCGTGGCGAGGATGGCGGTTGCTGCGGCGGTTGCTGTAGCTGATTTGTCGGCGGTAGTGGTAGTCGTTGCTTCATTTCCCACGTTCGTCACGTTCGCCCCCAGCCCATTAGTTTGTCCAGCGGCACCAAGGTTGTTGTAGCTATTGCCAACCGCACAGACATTGAGTGCCGACGCTGCGTTGATGGGAATGCCAGTTCCACCTTGCACAACAAGCAATGTGGACTTGGATATTTTGCTATTGGAGTCGAGCAGGGTAATGCAATCCTGGTTGTTCGTCGCTACCGTGAGGAGGCTGTTTTCAATGATTGCCCCTTCAATGCGATGCGGCAACTCGCTTCCAATTATTTTGCATCTCACCAGCTTTCCGGTTAGCTTGCCATATGCGCCGATGTTTGCTTTGCGCCCGCCGGCCGATCCTTTTCCAAACGTGCAATCTTCGGCATAACCAGCAAAATTCGCAAGAAATGCGTCTTCTCCAACCCCGACATTTCGCGTGGTAGAAGATAAACAGTAGTCTTTGCCGCGACAACGGAAGTAATTGCCGTAGTTCACGCATCCGATTCCGTAGCCGCGATCTCCAGTCTCGCATTCGATAAAATAGCAATCGTCGGCGACGTCGTTAGACCAATAATCGCAACCATTGATCGAAGCATAACCCGATGAGCCACCACCCAGGCAGCCGATAGCCTTCACTCGCAACAGATAACAGCCGATAACAAAATGATCGCCCTTGGTATCCTTGTCCGGATAATCACCGATGATCGAATACGATCCGGTTTCAATATCGATCATAGTCGCGGAAAAGATACCTGCGTTACCAACGTCGTAACCGATTCGCCAACCAAGGCTATTGGATATGCACCGCGTCCACAGTCCAGCAACGTGTTTTGCAAACCCGATGGGATATCGGTACGCGGTTTCGTAAACGGAATATGGTGCCTTGTGCCAGAAATACATCTGGTCGTAAACGCTGCCGGCGTTGGTATCGTCCGAAACATAATATGCGTGGTATGTCCCGGTCGCATCGCCCGAGAGTTGCGCAACCGCAAAGCCGCGACATGCGACCACTTGTGCCGATTGAGTTACCACAGTAGTATCGGCCGTAGCCGAATATATAACCGTTCGCGGTGGCCTGAATTCGTTAAGTGAAGTTGAACCATCGCTTACGTCGTTATCCGTAGCCTGTCTATGTCCGCCCATTTCTGGGTAGAGGGCGATTAGGTTGACAAAGCTGGTATCGAGTGTGAGACTTGACGCCCCAACATCGTACCACCACGGCGGCAGATAGATATTGACGGGATTCGTCGCCGATATCGCCGCACTGTAAGGCGTGCGGGCCTTGGCCGTCGCGTAGACCGCAAGCAGAGCCGTACCTCGATCTGCCGGGGTTGCGGCGTAGGGCACGATAACATCAATGCCCTCGCGATAGCCTTGGCGGATGGCTTCTTCGAGCATTTGAGCGTCAACGTCACTGGCCGAAGAAATATAGCCGTCACTATCCACGCCCAGCTTGTAATCGCTGCCCACGGCCGGGTGAATTGTTACCGCAGCACCACACGTCACGGCCCGCGTCTTGATCGTATCCAGATCAATTTTTAGGCTTGCACTTCCGGCAATCAACGAATCGAAAACATTGGCAGGCAAAACCGTGTATTCATCCCAATGGGATAAAGCACCCGTCTTGCTCGTCATAATCTTAAGGCGCCCAAGTGTATCTGTGTCTGTAGTGTCAAGGCTGACATCGTAATAGCCGATTTCATCGTGCGGTGCGCCAGCGTCACTTTCACCTTGGTCCGCATGAGCCGCCGCCATGTTGCCACCGTTTTTCGACAGCCTCACGTCGGCCTTTTGAATAGTCAGACCGGTTTCCGGAGTAAAGCCATCGCCGTTATCCACAAAGGGGCCGTACTTGACTGTTACCGCCGTAGACTGCCGTAGCTCTTTACTCATGTAGCAACCCTCAACTTCTCATAGTGGGCTGATTTTTTCGGTCCGGCTACACCAAGCACTGACAAATGGGCGATTGTCGATGAGTTTGTTTGAGCGGACGGCGAACCGAACGCAACACGCAAAATAGTCGAGGCAAAATCAGCAACAACCAACGCACAATTTGCAGGCCAATTCGCGGCCGTGTGATCCGTGGCAGCGCCGTCCAAAAAATGAGCAATCGCAGTTCCGCCAGCTTTTGCCACGGTAAATAGTTCCGTTGTATTGTCTCGCACTTGCACGTATTGATAACCTTGAGCGTAGCCGGCATCGCCTATCGCCAGGCCGATCAAATACCGACCAGCGTTGGGCAAATCGAGTCGAAAAGTGTTCTGGTTGCCGTCGTTCGCTTTTTGCACAACACCCGCCAGCCGCACGTCGTAAGCCGTCGAACGGTTACGGCCGTAATTGGCGCTGCCGTAATAAACTTCTAATCCGAACGTCAATCCGCCGCGCGTGACAGGATACTGATCGGCGAGGCAATAAGTCTGACCTTCGCCATCGCTGACGTAAGTATTAGTCTGTCGAAAGTTTATCTGGGCATGAAACGCCATCTATCAATACTCTAAACTGTTTTGATTATTGTCAACAACTCATCCTTTTGCGGATGAGAGTTGATTTCTTCTAGGGTCGCCTCCAGCACAATCGGCAGGTTATGTTCTCTTGCATACTTGCACAATTTTGTCAACGACGCTGGGTTTTGATCTTCTATCGGCTTTCCTTCGTAAGTGATGCCATGCCCAAAATCAAGCCAGCCAATTTGAGCAGGATAGCTGAGCTTCAAAGCCCGTTGTGCATTCAAAAAATAAGTATCATTCCACTGATCCCTGGTCGATTTTATTTTTCCGCTCGTAATTACGTTGGGATAGTGATCGAGTTGACCAGACAGGCACCAATGTTCATGTAATTCCGGACTAGACTGAGACGCTTGCAAAATCATCGGCCGCGTGAGCTGGTTGATAACAGAGCTTTGCTCCGCAACCACTGCTTCACGCTTGCGAATCGGATCGTCGATCAAATCAGAATACGCACCGCTCCAGTCGAGATACAGACCATCAGCGTTAATCAAATCAGCGATGGCGACAAACCTCGCGGAAATTTGCTGTTGTAGTTCAGAAAACGCATCGACAAATACTCGATTCTTGGCGTTTACAAGTCCATCCAATCGTGGCTGTACGAACAGCGGATCATTGCTGTTAATCTCGCTGACTCTGCCATGTAACGTGAAAATAATATCCGCATCATGTAGCTTGGTAACAAATTGTTTTAGCTCACTGTAGCCACCGGGCATAACTGATTCATACCAGCCCGCCGACTTACACCACTTCGTCTCATCCAACATGAAATGCGAAAAATTATTTTCCTTGCAGAAAGCAATAGTAGCATTCTGATCGAAGGCCGGGCCAAGCCGTGACCAAGGCATGAAATAGGTATTTCGCAGCAGCATGTCAAAATCCTTACGCATGTCTTAGTCTTTCTTATCCGACAACTCTTTCACTGTTAATCTATCCTCAGCATGTCTCTCAGCACAGTGTATAGCCAAGCCCTCCATTTTATCCCCTATTTTGTCTAGTGTTGTTTTTTGTGTATCAGCCGCTTCTTTCTGTATATCAGCAGCCTTCTCAATTGACAGTGACAGCAATCTATTAGATTCGTTGTTGCTCTTCATTACATCGGGTAATGTTTTGGTAAGCACAGTATACAAGAGAAATCCCAAAATACCTGCACCACCTAGAGCTAGCCACTCCTTAATGGATTCACCTACTGGTATTGGAGATTGCCCCAGCAACAAACAAGTTACTCCCGATATCAGATATCCCAGCGGAGCAGCATTCGTCATACGAACGTCCTCTTCTTTCATCAAAGAAACCTACATTAAGTTTGGAGTTGATTATGTAACTATTCTTTCTCTTTTGTTGTGGACAAGAATACAAAAGCTCCATAGCTCCTTTGCACTCTACTTGCCCGCAAGTAACCCAATCCATGATTACCCCAGGACTCATGCCAAGAATTGAGATACTCTATAAACAGAGTATCCACAAGACCTCCAACCATATCTAAACTGGTAAGCAACCCAGACCCCAACAGATACTGATCCATCAGATTGGCACACTGTATCATTTCATCAGTTGCTTTTTCTTCTTCTACAATATCCGTTGCCACAATGGCATGTCCAGGATATCCAAAATACACAAGAGGGGAATCCTCTAGCATAAATGTGGAGAAGAACTCCGCGTAGAACTGCGTAGCCGATGTATTGTCAATGTCCCTAGCTTCATCCAACCTATAGTTGTACGCTGCCTCATAAGCAGCATCTGTAGGTTGCTTTTTCCATCCATTCGATCTCGGCCATACATCTTGTGGAAAACTTCCGTAGTTCTTTTTGAACTCTACATTAGCATCAAGTGAACTTCCCCCATCCCTCCCCCCATTTACCCTTCCGTAGGTTCCCCAAGGATTGAATTCCACTCGCTTGCGGCCTGCCCCTTCCCTACACAATTTCATAGCTCCATCAGCAGACTCGCTGGCACAGGAGCCTACACCATCTTGGTCAAATATACTCCATACATTTTTTGATCCAACAGGACGGTTGGGATCTCGCAAATGATCCAACCATTCTGATTCAGGAACAACATAATTAGTATCTCTGTAAGGGGGAACACCCTTGACCTTTCCAAACCTAATTGATCTGTCCTTAGCACCAGGTTTGAAAAACTTCGGTATTGCAAAATTAGGCATCTTTAACCTCCGTATTTCTTTACCAATTCAATGGCTTTTTCTGATGAGTCTGGTAAGGTGGATACATTGAGTATATTTACTGTTTCGCCATCCTTTTCAAAACTTCCAATGATAACAGCAGGAACCTTCACACCTTCCTTTTCCATCTTACTAAGATAAACGGACAACCAAACCGAAGGCTTTCCATCTGGGTCTTTCAGATCTTTGTCTTCGATATTCCATTCGTGTCCACTTTCCTTTAAGTATTTTTTTAGTCCCGTCAAAGTCTTGGCTTGACTGGGACTGGGATCCTTTTTTTCCAACACTGTTAGTACATACTTTTTTCCGGGAACAGGTGTAGGATCTGGTTCAGGATCAGGTCCAGGATCAGGATCTGGTCCTGCTTTCTTGTTCTCCAATTCATGGGTGAATACTACAACTTTACTATCAATAGTTGTAGCCATGATAATGTAAAAAGTTCCCTCTTCTCTACTAGCAAAGGCTACAGCACATCCACTTGAATCCACATAGGAATTCTCTATAGCTTTTGCAGGGACTATCACCCATGACGCCTTTGAACCTTCGGGAATCTCTGCCTTAAATACACAGAGATTTCCCGGGAGAGATATCAACGGTCCCACTATTCCATAAGGTTCGGGATCGGGATTAGGAGTGGGGTTCTGTGCCTGTGTTCTTGGTACAAGCACAACGAACAGCAATAAGATTGCTGCAAATAATTTGATGGTTTTCATATTTACTCCCTTATGATGTTTTCAAATTCTACAAGAAAATTCTTCAATGCCCAGTTGGCATTTTCATTCTTGGCTGTATCATAAGTAAGCAATAAAACCACATTCAAATGAGCTTTGGCTTGCTCCAATGCAGATGCTTTCAAAGCCAAAGTCTCATTAGTATGCTGTGACATTTTTCTGTCCTTTGTATTAGTTGTCTTCTGTTATTAGTTACAACATCCACGAGAACGAAGTGCCTGTATACGCCATCCTACATTCCTGACCCTCGGCCTAGTGAAGAATCTTTGAAAACCACGTCGACCACATTTCTGCGACCTCTTCACTTTGGTAACTTCCTTAACCACTTCCTTCTTTTGGATTTTCTTCTTTGCTAAGGTGGGTTGAGGTTCTTGTCTCTTTACAGTAGGGGCCAAACGAAAAGGACAATCATTTCCTTCGCATGTCTGTACACTGAGGGCCCATTCTTTGCTACTTTTCTTAGCAATGTACTTGCCCCCACCTTCAACAGTCACTTCAACTTTATTCTTTTCAGGAATCATTTCGAGAAGCCTATTGTCCAAGACTCCCCCTCTTCCCAGTACCCTTGTTTTGGAAGTAAAACATTGTCCTTTGTTGGGACAAGTAGTGCAATCCTCAGCATAGAGTGTGATTACAAACCCCAGGACAAAAGCTGCCCCCATAGCTACACATACAGTCTTTTTCATTTTTCTCTCTCTTTCTTGTACAAAAATCTGGTTTTAGATCAAAGAAAAAATCTCGATCAACTTGAGAATCAAAGGAAGGATTGCTTCGATAAAAGCAAGTATTGATTCCCAATCAAAACTTGGACCAACTGACTCCCAAGCACTTGCATACTTAGAATCAGTTGCCAGTACACTGAGGACATCCACAGCAATTTCGCTTGTGGGTGCTTTGATGTCTAGCATCCCACTCTTGTTTAACTTACGAACAGCTTGGAAAATATCCCAGCGTGTAAGTCCCAATCGTCTTGCCTGACTAGCAGACAAACTCAACTTAACATTAGAACTGCCGTTCAAGAATTCTCTCAATGCAGCAGCCACACCCAACTTCGTTTCATTCGCAGACATCTTCTTTACCTCACTGGTTAAAATACTTAAATCCGTTTCTTCTTATTACAAACAGCTTCATGCTTCTCTAAACCTAACAACACGTTGGATACTTCTCTAGTTCTACCTATTAAATCCTGAATGTCCAATTTCCCCGTTTTCAAAATACCAACACTCAAAAGGACTATGGCTGTAAGTTGCTCTGATGTTATGCCAACATCCAAACACTCCCGAACAGCCGATATGAATGACTCAGGAAATAAAGACTTTTCATTGTTTAGAGTATGCGTTGCTAAACTTAATTTATCCGTATCATTCATCCTTACACTCCATTATAAAAAAATGAGGATCTGGTCCCAATAGGGATCCAAATCACATATTTAGGATGTCTTGAAATTCTTTTGGTAACGATTTTATTTCTCTGTCACTTAATTTGCTTTCTTCAAACACCAAATTCTCTTCCCCTCCATCCGAAAACATTTCTAAGCTAGAAACTGCTTCTGTCAATGCTATCACTAGGGCAGTACCAACGTCAGCATGACCAAACTCATCACTAACAGCATTCAACTTGTAACCAGACGGGGGCTTGTGCTCAATGTTGAACTTTCCAAAATCCCTACGCAAGGTACCTGCTTCATCATCGTAGCAATCTAATTTACCATCTCTCATAGCTTGTATGAAAGTAGTTGCCATAACAGTTCTATTGGAAGGGCTGGAAAAAGTGTACTCAACCATAGGCACCCCCTTGCTCCTCAACCTTTGTGCCATAAATGATCCCCCAGCAGCAGGATCATAACCAAACCAACTAATGCCATATCTTTGATATAGTTTGAAGCATTCTTTTTCCACCCTATCCAAATCAACCTCTAGCTTATTTCCTGTAGGAAATTCGGGTTTGAATCCCTTAAAGAATACAACCCTAACTTTGTTTTCCAAAGTATTTGATCCCAGTACAGTCAAACCAGCATGGTCGTGACTAATACCCAAGTCAAGTCCCCCAAAGTAAAACCATCCCTCTTCCCTACGTAATTGGGGACCAGCCAGATTGAAACGTCTCTCTATTGTCTCTTCATCCAAAGCACTTCCTACACCACTAATCCATTTCCCCTCCCATAGCCTAGCATACTCCATACCAATAGGATCCTGCTTCTTTGCTTCTGCTACGTCTTCTGGTGATATCCATGGTGCCAACTTGTTCCAAATAAAAGTTTTCCATCTCTTTTTATCAAGCAGAGCATTCTTTCTCCAACCATCCGCAGGTGTTCCCTTAATACCCGCATTCGTAGATATGATGATAACACCCCTTGGAACACCAGCAGCATTATTCATATGGGCTTGCATGACAGACCATTTCTCTACGTGTACCAATTCATTGAGTACAAGTAGATCAGGTGTTTGTCCTTGAGCACTTCCAGCATTTGAAGTGGCCTCAATCCTTACCCATACTTCTTTGTGTCTTGCTTTGTTACGAATTGATGACTCTACTATCTCAACATAGTCATTTAGCCATGGATTGTAGTAGAGTATTTCAACAGCTCTATCCTCAATGATCCTAGCTTGTTTGCTATTGGAAGCAACAACCTGGCACTTAAAGGGTCTTTTCGGGAATGCCATCAACCAAAGCAGAGCGGCAGCTAAATCGGAATCCTTACTGGATTTTTTGGTTCTTTCCAACCAAAATCTCTTATCGGGGGGATCCCTACCATCACGGATAGCATGAAAAGAGGGTGCCACAGCCGCAAAAAAGTCCATCTGAAAATCTACCATACACTTGGCAAATAATCGAGGACCTGTAGCACTGGGTATCTTCAACCCTTGAATAAAGAGAAGGAAATCTGTCTTTGACTTCTCTATGTAAATCTCTTTTACTTCATCTTCACTAAGGGGTAACTCGTTAGCTTGGAGCTCCTGCTTCGAACTGGACATTGATCGCCTCTGCCTTGATCTTTTCTTCCCTTAATTGTTCTATGGCGCTCAATGCCTTTAGTATCTTATCGTTGCTAATGTTAGCAAAATTTATATTTATTATAGGTTTCTCATCAGGAGACTTGTCTGGGATTCCCAACAAGAAACACCTAAACTTTATCAACTCACGTCGCTCTTTCAGAAATGATGGATCTCCTGCTTGACCTGTGACTCTTCTGGTTATCTTTTCCTGAATGATAAAACCATCTCCATTACACAGAGGACACCATTCTTCTGTATCTGGATCTGCATTCCTCATTCCTGTTCCCCTACAAGCCACACAAACCTTCTTTACTCTATCAGTTACAACCTCCTCTTTGTTTCTTTTGCTCTTCCTCCAAGCTTTGGAGGCTTCTTTATAGTTGTCCTCCATTCTACTGAGAGCAATTAAAAGTTCAGCCTTGGCCACTTGTTTGTTTTCTTCCCGCATATCTCCCAGTATGACAGATATGTCATTACCAATGGACTGCTGGGATATTCCATATCTTGCAGCAAGGGCTATTTGATTAGTCAAACCATTTAGCAAATCATTTCGTACTGCTTGTCTGCGAACAATGACAGCAACATTTTTACGAGTACTTGACGTTCTCCAGGCCATTGTTTCCTATCCTCCTACTCTACTTCTCATACAACAACTCTTATACTTTTTCCCCGATCCACAAGGACACTTAGAATTTCTAGGCGTGTTCTTGCTTGCTATCAAGGAAGGCTTCCTGCCATCATAGCATTTCAAACATACAATAGTATCACCCCCTAACATCTTTGCTTGGGCTTTCAAAACACGCTTCCCGCACAAGTCACAGGTATATCTTTTAACGGACATCAGTTTCCTTTCTAAAAACATCTTTCCTACCTATACTGAGGTATGTCATTCCTATTTTAGTCATTTCCTCCGGAGAATACAAATTTCGCCCATCAACTAGTACTTTGCAATTCTTTACCACTTTTTTCCAGTCTATTGTTTTGTACGCTTCATGGTCAGTAACCAATACTATTGCATCAAGATTTACATCAGTTAGTAAAGCTAAGCAATCACGAACCACAACAGAATTATCCAATTGATTTTCACACAACCACTTAACTACATTCTCTGTAGCAAAGGAATCATGCACAAATAAATGACCTCCCAACGATACTATATTCTGTATCAAATCCAATGCAGGACTTTCTCTAATATCATCAGTACCTGGCTTAAACGCCACCCCCAGTATTGCTATATTCTTTCCTTTCACACAACCAACAGCTTTCACCAACTTATCCAGCAAACGAAAACGCTTAACTATTTTGTTGCTTTCATCAACAGCACTAGCTATCCTCAAATCTTTTTGGACGGTCTTGCCCATACTGATATACCCCTTTACATCTTTTGGAAAACAAGATCCCCCATACCCAGGGCCAGGCTTAAAAAACTGAGTGCCGATTCTTTTATCACTTACAACACCTTGTCTTACTTGGTCAATGTCGGCACCCAACAATTCACACAACTCCGATAACTCATTGACGAAAGCTACCTTAGTGGCTAAAAAACAATTGGAAGCATACTTAATCAATTCAGCTGACCTGGTGGAAGTGTGTACATACGTAGTGTATTTCAAAACAGATCTATACAAATTTTCTACTGCTTTAGAAGCAGAAATTTCCCCTACTTTTCTATCACAACCAATAACAACCCTATCTGGATTGAAGAAATCAAAAATTGCTGTACCCTCTTTAAGAAACTCCGGATTGCTTACTATTACGTGGTGCACCCCTTCGTACTTTTTCAAACCAGAATCGGGGGGAGAATTTACTACCTCACTACAATCAGCACAAGTTCCCACTGGAACAGTACTCTTCATAACGATTATCTTGTTACTCTCTGATTGCACTGCAATGTCACAGATTGCTCCATATACCTGATTTAGATTTGGTTTTCCATCTTCTCCTTCTGGGGTACCAACACAAATAAAAATAACTTCACACTGTTTGATAGCAGTAGCATTTGTAGTGAATTCTACTCTTGATTTGACTTGCTCCCAAAGCTCACAAATATCCTCCTCATATATGGGTATTCTCCCATTTATCAACATATTTATCTTGTTGGGATCCTTGTCAATGCACACAACCTGGTGTTTGGTTGCAAAACACAATCCTGTTACCAAACCAACATACCCAGTACCAATTACTGCTATTTTCATTTCTGCACCTGTTTTATAGATGACAAGAAGTTTTCAATTGAGCTACCTATGTTTTCCACCATCATCTTTCCAATTTCTGGTGTTTCTAACAATTCCACTTTGGTGCGTTTGAGAAGGTCTTTCATATACACTATTTCTAATCTGTCCTCTAAAAGATTTATGACTCTAACATCAAGTCCATAATCTTCCAGAACTGCAACAGGCTCATCTACAAGTTCTCTGAGTTTTTTTGCTTTTTCACAGACGGGCATTGTTTTATCTCCATGCTTCTGTTCTTATTTTCCCTAACCTCGTCTCTACGTATATTGACTTCCTTTGGTGCTTCAATTCCTAATCTTACTTTATTTCCCACTACATCAATGACCACTACATTGATTGTATCCCCTATATGTACAGATTCACCAATTTTCCGACTTATTACCAACATACAAAATCCCTTTCATTAAATTATATACCCATCTCCACAATTTTCCCCAAAGAAAATTCCGGGTAGGAATCAAGATCGACATTGAGTATTATTTGTACCCCTAACTCATCTGCCAGAGATTGTAGCAAATCCCTAACCCTTCTTCTGTGTTCTTTTCCGCGTACATTTTTCAATGGCTCATCCAGTACCAGCAGTTTTCTTCGCCTAGGTTTAGCCAAAAGAATACAAGCAAGGCGTAAGGCTAAGGAAGCAACATCAATAACACCCCCACCAACTTGGTTTAAGGGATCATCAAGTTCAATACCATCTCGAACGAAAACCAAGTTGGCTTCTGTTTTCCCTCTCTTGGTTTCAAAATTGATCTTGAACTCATATGAATCTTCAAACACGGCAGATAAACACTTGTCTACTATATCAGCAATCTTCTGGTGGACTTTTTGCTGCACTGCTTTGGATATTTCTTGTACAATAACCCTTGCTCCCAGAGCATCTGCTTGTTCTTCCTTAGCTTCATCCAGACTTTTCTTTGATCGGACCATGCTGTCTTCTGCTTGTCTGTACTTGTATAGAAGCTTGGAAACCATATCTCCAGTATTTGTTATGAAGCTATTATCCACTTAACTTCTCCGACCAATCAGCTTTGAATTTCTTCAATCTCTTGGTATACTTCTCTTCCAAAACAACTTTCTTGTTTTGCAGTTGTTCTAGTTTTTTCTCAGCTTCTTCAACAGAGGAACAACCAAACTCATCCTTCAGTCTTCTCATATGCTCAGACAACACACCTTCTGCCTTGGCTAGTTCCTTCTTGGTTTTTTCAACCTTTGCTTTTATCTGCTCGAATTCCCGCAAGTCCATCCGTCAGTTCCTTTCTAATCAACTTCAACAAGTCTATCTTGTTACTTTCCCATCGACTCCAAAACCAAATCAGCAACTCTTCTTTCCACCTTGTTATCTGCTATGTAACGCTCAACCTCCTCACGAAAGTCGAAACTATCACTCTCCAAATTCTTCAACCCATCAATGAAATCTCGCATTCCCACAACTTCAGGATTTATGGCATCTTCAACATCTATCCACAAGTCCTTACTTGTATCTAAATACTCGCGTGTAACTGTTCCATCCTCATGCAGTAAACCAACTGATGGCTTTGACTTTCTCTCATCCATCTTTCTGGGTATTAAACAACCACAGTTATAGATTGTAATATCTCCTACCTTACAATCAAATCCAATATGGTTATCACCAAACACAGCAACGTCAAAACCTTTCAACTTCTTTGCTAATGTTTTTACGCTACCTTCTGCTGGAGCTCCGGGGTAGGAGTTGTCTGAGTTCATCCATATATACTTGTGGCAGACGGCTACAGTTAGTGCCCTTCTTCCTTTCTTACTGAGTTTTTGAAACCCTATTTTAGGAATCTCATCATAGTAAGCCCCCATAACGCTAATCACATCGGTAAAAACTCCCAGAGTCAATGACTTCACAACCTCTGCAAGTATTGGTGTTCTATATGCTGACTTGAATACCTGATTCTTATCATGGTAAGGTAAATCATGCTGTCCAGGAATTGCATAAACAGTAGCTCCACTTTCCTTGATAAACTCGATTAGAAAATTTACCAACTCAACAGGAGGATTCCACCTATCAAAAATGTCCCCCGCAACATAAATTGGTACTTTATTATCCCTTGCCAGTATCACAATCTGCTCCAGTATTCTTTCCTGAGCAGTGTACCAATCAGGTTCCACTGACCTGGCAACTGGAGGGGTATGGCTCAAGTGAATATCAGCACAGAGAATAGCAACTATCGACATCTACATTGCCTCCACATACAGGACATTTACCATCTAGTTTCTCAGTAAATTCTGTCTCAGCATCACCAAAATTTACTCTCGATTCTTTTAACTTCTGCTTGTAGAACTTGGCTGTAGAAATTTCGTTCTTCAATGACTTGCCATCACTTTCAAGTTTCATCATTCTGTCCACAATGTCTTGCAAGTCACCAATGTCAGGAAATTCACTCTCTATTATATTCTGCAGATTGTTTACTTCATCTGTTAGTTGGGACAGTGCTTTTTCTTCCTCTGCTACCTCTATAAGATCATTTCCCACTCTAAGAAAATCCTCATCATCTGCTATAAATTTTCTCAGTAGCACAATGGTTTCAAGAACTTCCTTGTACTGTTCTACGGATACCCTTACATCAGATTCCAATTCCTCCAAAAAAGCAAACCTATCATACAGAGACTTCAGTATATTAAAATCGTCAGCCATGTCTGGAACGTAGTCCAACTCTACAAGCACTTTCTCATCTTCTTGTACTCTATCTCTACAAACCTCCACTTTAGCGTTTGATTTTCTTACTCTATTATTTAGAAACTCAATAGAGTGATCTATCAATTCTAGGTTTGTTATACGGTTGAGGTTCTTGGCTACATCCCCAGCGGACAAGCAAAACCAAAAAGGGGAATCATGTTGCCCTTGGAAGTTTTCTGGTCCTAGATTTAGTATATCCTGAACGACTTCTGGAACATCAGTGCCCACTGCATCCATGCGATTGACTTCACCCTCCCTCTTAACAGAATAGGAGTTTCTGCTCTTTGATCTGTCCCTTCTTAGATTTACCCCATCAACAGAAACAAACACAGAGGAACATTCTTCCCCATCCTTTATGATACCTGATCCTAATGGCCTATTTTGGGACAACCATCGCAAGGATCGTATTATGGAAGACTTACCAACATCACTGGGACCAGTTATTGCGGTAATTTTTTCATCAAAGTCAATTCTGAAGTCACTGTGACACTGGAAGTTTTTTAACCTTACACTCTTCAGCATCCCTACCTCCAAAGGTATTTTTTATGTTGTCTATACTAATCCTCAACTCCTTCATGGCTAGCAGTAGCAACCACCAGGCATCAACTTCATCACCGGTGCCAAAATTCTTCAGAGGCCAACTCTTCTCCGCTGCTATCAGCATCAAATCCTTACCAGCATTACCTTTTCCTGTTGCGAACTTCTTTATCTCCGTAGGACTGTATCCCCTATAGTCCACCCCTCTCTTCTCACACCACAGTTTAATAGTCGCTTGCAGTTCTGCATGAACAACCAAAGCCCCTTGCATATTGGGAGCACCATGACGAGCAGCCTCAAATGCCACAAGGTCTACCCCTATTGTATCATCAACCTCATCCAACTTAGATGTCAGTCTTATTAAACGCATACCCCCAGACTCATCTCTACGTACAGAAAGATCCCATGTACCAGAAAATCCATCCGAATGTGCCCATCCACAACTTGTAGCGGGATCCAGTGCTAAAATTTTCATTGTGCTATTTTCTTACCAGGGATTCCATTCCCATTGATCGCATTACTTTGTTCCATTTAACTGCTGTTACAGAATCACCCCTCAACTCAAACTTTTTGCATCCAGGGAAAGGCAATTCTGTTAGCTTCTGAAACAATCTGATACTACTATGCTCATTCACTATGGCTTGGAAAGCTTTTGATTCCTCTTTAAGCTCATTTCTCAAAAACTTGATGGCTGTGATCTCCCCCACTCCTTTTACCCCTGGAATGTCATCACTGGAACAACCAGCAATTGCTTTAACCATAGACCAACTATCAGGTCTCGTTTTGAACTTCTCTTCAAACGATTTCCTATTTGTAATCACTTTACTAACAGGATTAAACACAATGGTGCTTTCATCCAGTAACTGAAAAAGATCTTGGTCACTGCTAACAATGATCTTTCCTCCCAGTTCTTCATGGTTTCTACAAATACTAGCTATCACGTCATCTGCTTCATACCCATCGTCAAAGAAGACATTTCGAAATCCCATCTCTGGGAGCCAGGTATTTCTGAGGTTGTTTAGTTGCCTGCGAAGATCCGTTCTGGCATGTGCTTCTTCATCTGTCATCTCCCCCAGTTTTCTAAGCCTGCCTGATTTATAACCACTGTACAATCTTTTCCTACGCCATGAACCACAGTCAAAACAGAAAGCAATGTTGTTCGTTCCAAACCTATCTGTCAGATACAAAATATCTCGAAAGATACCATAGACAACCCCCGTGGCTAAATCATCATATGATAAACCACCCATAGTATACAAAGATCTATAAGCCAAGTTACTAACGTCAATAAGCAACCAATCGTTCGATATACTAATCTCATTCATATCGACTCTTTCTTTCTATGGCTATAGCCTTCTCTACCTCATTCCATTCCTGCTCCACAAGCTCATTAAGATCACTGCACAAATCATTCTCTTCAATATGCCTTATTAGCTTTTCCCTCTTCAAAGATAACGTTGGCCCAATTCCCGTTGCTTCAATAACACCTGATTTTGTTTTCTTCCAAACCCCTTCCTCAATCAACCAATCAACACAAGATCCTGTATTATCAATACCAAAACTGTAGTAGATGGGAACCGTTACATCCCCTTCTTTACCTGTCAATCTACTCTTGACCACGTTCACCTTGATATTGGCCCCCACTTTACGATCCTTGCCTTTGTACAACTTCTTTATGGATCCTTTTACAGATGACCATATTTCTAGGGCTGCGTAGAATCTTAATGCCCTTCCCCCACTTCTGGTTTTTGTCTGGAAAGGATTTCTGGGGTCAACATTATCACGTGTCTGACTAATGACTATTAGAATACTGTTTGATCGTTCCAATCTACCAACCACACTTCGCAAGGAGATAGAGTTCAACTTGGCTTTACTCATACCAAATGAACCTTTTGTCTCCTTACCTTTGTGGAAGGCATCTTTCCACTCATCAAATTTGTCATCGTCAGCAAAGGTATCCAAACTATCCATAGAATCTTCAATATAAATAAACGGGCGACCATCTTCTAAGGCATCATCCACGTTGAAGTAGAACTCTTCTGCAAAAGCAGAATACATAGGATTTCCTTCTTTATCCACAGCAGGAGGCTCTATCCTCTTAGCCATCTCCTCCCCAAAATACTTCTTGAAATCCATCATTGCCCCACGCTCTACATTGTCATAGATAAACCTGTAATCCTTAAATGCCGGATTGATAGATGCTTCGGCTAGGCAAGTTAGACTAAGCCAGGTCTTTCCTGACATAGAATCCCCCACCAGAAAAACATAACCCCCGCAAGGAAATCCCCCATCAGGTTTGCCAGAACATGCTAGGTTTATCAAAGTGCTTCCTGTTGATAATAGTTTGAGTTCTTTCTTGGCTGTTTTCTTCTTTAGGCTCGACTTGACCTTGTTGATATCCATATTCTCTTCTCTTTAGTAAGACAAATTTTGTATCGGTTTCACAATGGGATTCGTCTTTGTTTTAGTGAGGCATTCTCGCACTCGGTTTCAACTTGTACATCGTCTTATGTTTTGGCAAGACAAGCGTCGATTCGGTTTCACCTTTATTCTCGTCTTTTCCCAATTGTACTACAAAAGACTGGGGGAAGCTTGATAAAACAGTTCGACTTTAGAAATATCAAACACATCCCCCAGTGAAACTATCAACTAGTCGTTCTCATCCCAATCATCATACTCGTCGTCATCATCGTCTTCCTTTTTACTCTTAGAAGCTGATTTCTTGGACTTTCTTTTAGACTTGGGTTCATCTTCATCGTCTTCATCGTCTTCCTCTTCATCATCATCTTCCTTCTTTTTACTCTTTGAAGATGACTTCTTTGACTTAGACTTCTCTTCTTCATCGTCATCCTCTTCATCCTCTTCGTCATCATCATCCTTCTTACTCTTTGAAGATGACTTTTTATCAGTGGCTTTGGTTTTGGGTTTTTCTTCGATTATCTCAACCTCATCAACACCAACAGCCTTGATGGTATTACCATCTTCATCCTCTATTGTGAGACTGGTACCATCACCAGATATCTTCACAACGGTGTAGCTCTCATCAGGATCCCCATCAGTATAGGAAACACTATCTCCAACAGAAATGTCAGCTTCCTTAGCTGTCTTTATCTTTTTCTTGCTGGATTTCTTAGTTTCCTTTTTCTTGTTGTCCTCATCCTCATCTGCCCCCTCTTCCTCCTTATCCTTCTTGTCAATCTGCAAAAAGATTGACTTCAACTTCTCGTAAGGTGTGGATTTCAGAACATCATCCAAACAAGGAATTTCCTCCAATACATCTTCCTTGTATTGTCGTTTCCTGTCCTTGAACTCGATATCAACAGTCTCCATCCACTTGCCCTGCTCAGACTGTTTGAAACTGACCCTAACGGTTTTGCCTTCCTCAATGTCAGCAAAGGTATCGTAACCATCCTCTTCATCGGATCCTTCCAATTTGTTGTCCAATTGCTTACCAAACAAGTGATAAGAAATATCCCAGATCATCTTTTGCTCTGGATCGGATAGATCGCAGACAACAAACAACTGTCGTTCTGCAGGAGCAAGTGCCTTTATGGTTTCTTCATCCACATCTGGGTCTTTCATCGCTTTTGCACGATACTCACAGATGGGACAAGGCTTCTTGAATGTCTTGGCTAAGCACAAGTGCCATTCATTGTTGGGACCAACATTCCGATGGACCCAATAGGTACGTTCAAAATGAAAATCTCCAGCATCACAAAGAGGATTGGATTTCACCTTGTAGGGAAAGAAATCCAACCTGTAGTGACCTTCTTTAGGCTTGAAAATATCAAAGCCATCGGGAATGGTAAGATGGTTACTTCCACCACCCACCTTATGTTCTGCCAGCCTACGCTTCGCGGAAACCTTCTTGCGTCTCTCTTCACGTTTCTCTCTTGTCCGAATCGCCATGTTCTTTCCTCTCCTTTTTTCTTGAGAAATCATTTATGGCCATTAACTTACCAGTAAAAAATCCGTACGCTCCTAGTTTGAAACACACCATAACTAGGAATGGTATTAAATAGACAACTACAAGTAAAATCAAAACAGCACAAACAACCTTAATCACGTTGCTTTCCTCTACGACGTATCTCTTGTTTTCTCATATCTGAAACTGCTTCACTCTCCCCTTCCTTGGCTTTTGGATCACTAAAATACCCAGACAAATAAAGACTGGTGAAGTTTTCCAATGCCTTCTTCCTATGATCCATGGCTCCCACTGCTGCCAATAGTATTTCGTAATCGTGCCGAGCTACTATAAAATCCTCTTGGGCATTCTTAACATCTTTCGACATCTCGATTGCACTTGTATAACCTGCCTCAGTTGCTTTCAAGATACCAAACTTTTCGGGATCTTTTCTCACCTTCAACGAAATCTCTGCTCTAGTTGCTTCCAAAGCATTTTTACACTCATCAACATCCCTTCTGGCATCAGCAGCAGCTTGGGCATACTTCAGATACAACAACGGCTGTCTGAGCCATTCCTTGCCAAGGTTGTTCTTGTCTATTTGGAAATCGTCTTCTTCTACTCTTGTACCCATTCTTGCATCTCCTCTTCTATTTTTTTGTTTACAAATTTACGTACATTCTCATAGGTCTTTTTCATTTCCCCATCTTCACACTCTGCCTCTACTCCTATATCAATCTTTACGTTTTCAAAGTTACCCAAATTTATGGTTCTTTGTATACTGTAGTTGACTTTCATTTTGTGACCTCATCCTATTATATGTTTCTATCCTGTGACTTCCCTACATGCCATTATCAAACCTGCTTTCTTGCAATCATACCAATTATCCCGGAAGGATTCCATGATAGAACATGCTCTCTCTGCTTGTTTGGGACTGTTAAGAGCAACAGTACTCATATAGGAAAGAATTAGCCATCTAATACTTTCTGCTTGGTCATCTAATCCTTCAAATCCTTTAAGGAACTTTGCTACCTGATTCCAAGTACCCCCTGTTAAAAGCATTCTTGCCAACTCTATAGCATCCTTCTCTGCAACCCCCGCAGACAAAGAATCCATAGCCCTATCAACATCCTTCTCCTGTATCACCTGATCCAACAATACCAACAATTTTCTAGGAGATCCTTGAGAAAGATCAACAATCTTTTCTACCAACTCCTCAGGTAGATCTTTCCTTCCCTCTTTCTCAGCAACATCTAATACCAATGCTTCTGCATCATCGGCACTTAAAGGCTTTACTTTTAGCTCTGTAGCCCGTGTGCGTATTGTCTTCAAAAGCTTTTGTGGATCGGTAGTAGCTAAAAAGAAGTATACATGGTCAGGTGTATCCTCTAACATCTTCAAGAATGCGTTCTGAGCATCTTTGGTCAGGGAAGCAGCTTCGTCTACCAACCATACACGTACATCCCCAGACATAGGAGCCAAGGACATTTTGTTACGTATATCCCTCACCATATCTATACCACGGAAGTCTGCTACATTCAACTCGTAGAAATCCATATCTCCACAGTTTAGTTTGCCTTTGAGAATTCTAGCTATGGTTGTCTTTCCACAACCACTGGGACCAGTGAAGAGTAGGAAGTGGGGTATTGATTTTCGCTTTCCAAAATCAATAAGAGGTCGTATTACATCATTCTGACCCCTCACTTCACTGAACTTTGTTGGCCGGTATTTCTTGTAAAGTTCCATTCTCTTCCTAACCTATTTCTATTGGTTTCTTCTCATACCAATTTGTTTCACTTGTTTCTGCTTCTATTTCCAACGTGGTAACAATCCAAGGCCAGTATTCTCGCACATCCTCTGTCATTACCAACTTTGCTTTTGCTAAATAGTCACTTAGTTCCTCCTTATGTACGTCTGCTACAATGCTATCATGGATCTGCCCTATTATACAGCTTTTCATTTTGTTTTTTGAAAGCCATTTTACCATCCGGATTAGTGACCATAGTAGACAATGAAATGCTGGACCTTGTATAGGTACATTGGCTATTTGATTTCTGGAGAATACCCCCGCTATGCGAAACCCGGTCATCAAATCAAACCAACCTGTCTCTTGGTACTTGTTCCACCAAATCTCTTTGTTTTTACTCCATGTAGTAAATCTCTTATTGAACTTCCTTTCTACACCCTTTATGTGCTCCTCATAGTTATCCCTGGTAATTCCCTTTCCTCTCAGATGCTTCTTTAAGGGCATCCCATCAACTGTCTTCAAATCTGACTCATCAATTGCTGCCCATAGACTCCGGGAAGTATTGACGTAATAGGAATTGTACAGTGTGGGAAAAACAAAGCAGTTCTTTGCATGGAACCTTGTTTGCTTTGTAACTTGATTCTTGTTTAGACAGTAACATTCTGCTGCCATGTCCCTATGAATATCAAGCTCTGGATTGCAAGCATACTCAATCATTGTTTTATCTTGGTGGAAACAAGCACAGATACGAAACTCCAAAGCTCCATAGTCAATTTCTACAAGAACATGGTCCTTCCTGGGTATGAAGCAAGAACGAATAAGTTTACCCACTTCCTTATCCCTAATGGGTATGTTCTGAAAGTTAGGATTCGAGGATGAACTCCTGTACGTACGAACCATATGAAGATTGAAAGATGGGTGTAAATACCCATCACAAACTTCACGTCTTATGCCTATGAGATATGTTGATAGAAGTTTTTTCAACTTGGCAATGGTAAGGTAACTCTTAACGAACTCACTATCTATTTTGGAAAGTGCATCAATATCAACTTGTGGTCTACCTGTTTTGGTTACAGATGTTGCTTTATATCCCAACTGGTCAAATAGCACATTGCCCAACTGAGGTCTACTATCTAAATTGGCTTTCTTCCCATAATACTTTTTCCAGATGTTCCATTCAGTGGACCCTTTCAGGAAATCTTCATTCTGACGTATTTTCTCCTTCGTTTCTCCAATGGTTCTATCCATCAAATCGGTATCTATACGCATACCAACATGCTCAACTTTAGCAAGTGCTATCATACCCTCATGTAGGAGTTGATAGGCATCCTTCCTGGTTGGTTTTACTTTCATGGATTCTTTTCTTTGTTCAGGTAAGCAATATAGCATTCGGTTTCATTGACTTATTCGCTTACTTGTTTGAGACAATGCTCTTTTCGGTTTCACTTGGCAATTCGTCTTTGTTTTAGTAAGACAAACAAGGCACGTGTCGGTTCCACCATAATGATCGTCTTTTTTATAAAACAAAACCCAATCGGCTTCATTTTCAATAACGTTTTTGTTTTAGTAAGACGTGTTTCTTTTCGGTTTCAAAAAACCCCTCGTCTTTCGTTTTTTAGGACAACCTAACACTCGGTTTCATGTGTCCATTCGTCTTATGTTATAATGAACACCCTGATGATCGGTTTCAAGTATCTCCTCGCTCACACCATCTGGTACTTATTCCTGTACTCCTTTACTACATCACTGTCTTTGTTCCACTCAATCCATAAGTCCTTCAAGAACAATTTTGATGCCAATAACATACCGTGAAGATCACAACGCTTTGTAAGTTTACCAGTACCCCTGCACAAAGCATGCTTCTTCCCATTTATGAGACCTGTGCCTTTACACTTCTCACAGTAGGTCCAATCTGAATGATTGTCGATTGCCTCTTGCTTTTTATCATCATAACGCTTCCTGTACTTGCCCTTGTTGAGCATCATAATGTTCTTGCCGATTATGTACATGACACTTCTTCGACGGGGTGAGTATCCAAATTCTTCCCAACAGGAAGCCGGCAGCTTTCCCTCTCTACCACTCTTCCAAGTGCTTCCCATCAACATCTTCCCATCGTGTTCGTATGGAGCACAACCAAATCTACGCCAGAGCTTTCCAGGGTTTGCATAGTTCGCTAAATCCCCGGCTTCCCCAAGAATGGTTCCTATGGTAAGGAGATCAATTCCCCTTCTGTCATCATCTTCTATCCACTTTGCTATTGGAAGCTGAATGACAAGTTCTTTTATGTCCTTCTTAATAGACTCAATTGTCTTATCCAAATCTTCGATGAACATATTGGTCTTCAAGACCATCATTACGATGTCCTTGTATTCCTTTGCTACAGCTTGGGAATCCTCTTGTGTAGTATACAATGATTTGATTACCTTCTTGGCTTTTGAAAACAACGCTAATCTTTGTTTCTCTTCCAAGTGGCTGCTGTAGCCTATTCTTCCAGCTACAGTAGCTATCAATCGGTTCTCAACCATGATTCTGGTCTTGGTATACCAGACTCTCATTTTTTGGGCTTTTTGCAACTCTTTAACAATTCCTTCTATAGAAAAGAGTTGTGATGGTTCTTCTTTGGATTTCATTTTTGTTCTTCCTTTGGGTTTGGGTTTTGGTTAAACAAGAGGTACTTCGGTTTCACTGCTGCCTTCGTCTTATGTTTTGATAAGACACAAAGGCAATCGGTTTCAAATTATCTTTCGTCTTTTTGTTTTAGTAAGACAAATAGGGTATCGGTTTCATACATAGGGTCGTCTTTTTGTTTTGGTTAAACAACTTCTACTTCGGTTTCATAACCTTGATCGCTTTATATTGCATAGACAAAGCAATTTTGGATTTCACTTGACTTTTGGTCTTTCTTTTGTTAAGACATCCAACGTATCGGTTTCAAACGATTGTTCGTCTTTTCTGTTTTAGTAAAACATCTTTTTCATCGGTTTCATACAGTTGATCGTCTTTTTTGTTTTAGTAAGACACACCATGTCTCGGTTTCACGTGGGCGGTCGTCTCTACACTGCTGAATTGAGCTTGTCGAACACTTCCTTTGCTTTCTTTTCTGAGACAACCTCTTTTACCTTCTTGTTATCGGGTACCAGAGGCTTCAATACTCGACACAGTCTTGCATTAAAGAGACAGCCATTACCCCTTGCTTCCTCGGCATCAGCAATACCAATTAGTTCCCCACCCAGAATCTCACCAACTGGTCTGCCAGCAATGAGGAAGGTAAATATGCTTCTCTCTGCAACCCTATTGGCTACCTTGGAACTAACAGAACTTACTTTTTCTGCCTTTGCATAATCACCTCTTTGCTTCTTCAACTGAGAATTCATATGGTGTCTACAATCGTACACCATTTCCAAAACAGCTTGATAAAACATATGTTCCATTAACTGTTTGTATGCAGCCATCTTCTTGATTTTCTTCACTGCTTGTGTAGCTGCTGACTCGCAACTACTGAGATTATCTTCGGCACATGCCTTAATGAGTTCCTGTACTTCCTCGAATCCTTTTGGAAAATTCACTTCACGATCTCCTTCTTTTTGGGTTTGTTAAAAACAGTTTACATAGACAAAGCAAAAATAACCTCGGTTTCATCTTTATTTTCGCCTGTATTTTTATGGGCACTTCCACAGTCGGTTTCAAAAGGAGGGTCGCCCATATGTTTCAATTAAGCAAAAGCCAATTCGAGTTCATTGGTAGTAGCGCCTTTTCTGTTTTAGTAAGATAATGGTTTTATCGGTTTCATTACGTACATCGTCTTTGTATTTTTATGGGCAAGTTATGTATCGATTTCACTTTTTTCATCACCCATATTATCTTAGTTAAGCACGACGGCGTTCGGTTTCATATACTGTTTCGCTTAACTTTCAATATCAAACTTCTGTACACCTTGCTCTTTCCTTCTATCCCTATTATATACAGTCAGAAAGTAAATTTCTCACTTCCTATTAGTAATGGCATCACAGATATGACCAAACCCGAGAAACAAACTACCAACTAACACGATTAAACTACCAACTACAAGAGTAAACTGACGCTGGTGTATCAAACCTATGTTGTATATAGTTTCCCCCTCAAACACTCTGGTAATTGGCAGGAAACTAGCAATAGACACAACACAAATACCAATAACCATTAGTATTCCACCAAAAGGAATGAACTGGGAATACTCTTTGATCTGGGGCTTTACCATTTGTTCTTTGTTGTTTATTTTACACTCTGATCTTAGATAAAAAGTATGCTTGCAGCGAGGACAAGTCACAATTCTATCTATATACTCCTCAGGATGATCGCTGTACTCTCTGCAAAGGGGACATTTAGCTATCATTTTTCCCTACTTAGTTTCTTCGCTGTTTTTTGATCTTCATTACTTAACCTCTTCAACGGTATAACTACCCCTACTCCCTGTTCATCTTCCAATTGCACCTTATCTCCAACAACACCCCGAAACCTAGCAACTACAGCTCTTCCCTTGGAATCAGCCCAGATTTTATACTGGTTCTGCCTGAATTCATTGCTATTCTTATACCTTTTTAGCAGAGATTCCAAATACAATGGATCAATACTTTTAAGGGAAAATGTACTACCATTGCAATCCACAAAGTACAATCCACTGATACTCACTTTAGATCCTACAGCATACCCACCCATCATCTTTATGCGAAATGGGTTACCATAATCTGTCTTTAGCCTTGACAATGCCAGTGCCATTGCAGGAGTTCTTGCTGGTGAGCATATTCCCTGATATTGGATAACTACCAAATAATTATTGCTCCCCAGTACTTCTTGTACTACAAATTCACTTCTCGGGTCCACAAACCCCATATCACCCCATTTCATAGAAGATATATGAAGGTATGGCAATGACTTGCATATTTCTTCACACTCCCAATCTTCTAACTTCTTTATCCTTGCTCTTAGTGAAGCAGCTTTACCACTGTGGTTTTTCAAGTGGTTTTGCATAACCACCAGTTCTTGGTTTCTGCTTGTTATCAAAGACTGCAAAAGAGCATTGTCTGAAAGACCCCTGCTACCCACTTGTGTTAAAAGAACCACTGACAATACTACTGACAAATTCATAGTTGCTACTCCTGGTGTAATTTATCCATTACCTTCCTTGCTTCTTCATATTCCTTCCTGAACGACTCACTGAATCGCAAACCCATCCATGTAAAGATGTAATCAGCCAAACTACTGGTTATAGGTATCTCACTATTTGTTGTTCCCCCACAAGGCTCAAAGGAAGTTGCTCGAAATTTCCTAGCTAGGGTTTCGAGTGATACCCCATGTTGTAAAGCCATACTGGTAAGGATGCCTATAGTATCACACATACCACCAACAGTAGACCCTTCCTTGGCTATCTCTACAAACAATTCCCCGGGTCTACCATCTTCATACAAACCAACAATGATATAACCTTTGTGACCATTGATGTTGAACTTATGTACTACTGAGTTTCTTGTATCTGGAAGTCTTTCTCTTTTGCTACCCATAGTAATTCATCTCCTTCATTTGTTCTTGAGCTATCTTATACTCCATGAGAGCATCCATACCGTTATATAACAACAGTTTTGAGAGTTCTATCTGCCTTATCTTGTTCTCAGCATTACCGTTGGAGGTTTCAAAGAAGGGACTAATGTCGCTTGAATAATCACTAATCCCAAACCTAACAAACGATTGGAATTTCACTGAGGTTATACCCGGGGTATTATTTAGAGTGTGAGAAGCTACCATGCAATCCCACAACCAATTCCTTACACCATGCTTGAGGATTCTTTTTGTCCATCTTTCCTCAAACTTGATATTTGCTCCAATCTTAGGTACTTTGCTTTGAAGCAATTCGCTAGTTGCTCCGATTGCCTCACCCATCCAGGGAAAAGCAATTGTATGTTTACCATCGGAAATGGCACAGCTAACAATAGCAGAGTTGATATCATCGGGTTTTAACCTGTTCGTTTCATAATCAAAAGCTACAGGTTCTTCTTTGCTGATAAATCTCCGTATGTACTTCGCAGCCTTGTCATGTTCCCTTATTATAGTAACATCTTTTGTTAGATCTGAAATTTCCCCAGGATATGGATAACCAGATAACTCTAATGCCTGTTCTAAGTATTTTTTGAACCATAGATTAAGAATAGGACTATTTTGTCTTAGAAGGTAGGAAGGATGCCAGTTTGGACATATCCAAGTATTATATTCTCTACAAGGAATCCTCCATCCCAACCATCTACCAATAGTATCTATTTTCTTCTTCCACAGCGATCCTATCAAAGATTCAACAGCAGAACCACCCAGCAAAATAACAACTTTAGGTTTCTTTTCCTTGATTAGTTTAATCAAACTGGGACGACAAGCTTCTATTTCCTTGGGTTTTGGAGTTCTGTTTTCCTTTGGTCTACAGTTTACTGCATTGGTTTTCCAACAATCCCTATCCAGTTTAATATCGAGTTCCCCAAGATACTTTCTCAACAACTGCCCTGCTTTTCCTATTAACTGTATACCTTCTCTATCCTCCTTTTCTCCAGGGGCTTCCGCAACTATCAGAATACCCTTCCTACCTGCTCCTGTTGGTTGCATTTTGGGTGTGATGCAGCCACGATCCAATTTACATTTACCACACTGAGTACTTAACAAGGAATAACTATCACGCAACTCAGATGAAAAGAAACCCATTCCTCCTACTCCTTGCTTGCAACAGCAACATAGGTGTAGTTTTTTCTTCTTATCTTCAGCCTATCCTTACTAACTTCACATTTTCTTCCATATGAGAATATATCCATCAAAATGCTAGGTGATATGAAAAGAGAAATCGGCTGTCCTTCATACTCTACTTCCTTTATTTCGTCATACCAACCAGTAACACCCTTTCCAGTAATTTTTAGTTTTCCCTCTTTCAATGATAGAGTCAATAGACTCTCATTAGAACCATCATTAGAAAAAACTTGTGCCCTTTTGGCCGCCTCGCTTAAACCCTCCGGAAGCTTCATAGGAACACCTTCAATCTCAAATATCTTTGACGTATCTGGGTATTTCTCCATGTATCTCTTACAACTCATAATGAACCCAGAACCATCCCTAAAGTGTACCCAGTGTTCTGTCTCCCCAAACTCCTTAATGTCCAAATCCAATATTCCCTTGATAGAATCACCTCTAACTAGAATGGAACTATCAAATCCAGTGCTCATGGTATACCTGATAGCTTGAAAATCATCACATGCTTCTATCCAATCCTTATGGATATGCACACAGGTTACTATGAACTGGGATTCATCCCTAGAAACACATTGCCTTGCCAAAGAAATTGCCTTCACAAACTCTTCAGGAAGTTTCCTCCACTTCTTAGGCATTTCTACACTGTCAATGGCTAGCAAAACTTCCTTATTAAGAACAATCCTAACCTTCTTTTTCTTGCCTTGTATCACAATGTTCTCATCCACGCACTCTATATCAATCTTCTTCTCATCCATTCTTCCAAGAATTGCTAAAAGAGTATTGGCATTGAAAGCCCCATCCATTTTCAACTCGCATGGACACCGACAAGAGATTTCGTCATTAAACGAATGGATCATACCATCCTTAATAACGAAACATGAAGCTTGCTCAATGATTTCTCGCTGTGATAACCCCAAGGACAACTTCTTTAACTTATCCAGAAGATCTTTTCTTCCTACTTCCATTACCATTTCCTTTTTGTTTGTACTCTGAAAAAGCGTAAAAGTAGCTTTTTATCTCTCTTAACACTTCTTCTTTGGTAGAACTAGCTCCTGCAAAATAAATACGACGAACCCAACTATTTTTCTGTAGTGCATTGGTATAACGCACATTTGCCAAGTGTCTGCTGACGTAGTAGTTTGTTAGCCCCAAAACCTTTTTGCGAAGAATCTGCAATTTCTTCTTATTTAGCCACTCTTCATTGTCTTTTAACTCATAGTCAAGGCTTTTCACCTTGACTATATCACTCTCCCCCAGCGGTACTCCCAACGATTCTATATAATCCAAGAAGTACTTTCTTTCTTTTCCCCTCACATTATCTATACTAGCCCCTTTCCTCTTTATATCAGGGGACTGCTTTGATACAGCCAAGCTAAAAGGGGATAAGGAGTAATCATACTTTCCTCCCTTCGATCTAGGAACCAGAAGCTTTCCATAAGCAGCATGTCTCAACCAGAGTGTTGAATCTACTGAGTAACACTCAAACGCAAACAAGAAGGATGGAAATGTTGTTCCAAATATGTGGGTCTTTACTATGGGCTTTCCATTGTCTGAGATGATGCCTTGCAAACCCCTCATCCACTTCATTCTCTTCGCTATTGAGAGATTCTTATCTGGGGATAGACCAATATAAGGGGTTCCAAACTTGATATACCTTTTCAACCATTCTACTTCATCCCCTTGGTGAAAAACTGGTATGACTTTTTCTATAGGTAGTGTTTTTATCATCTTCCTATAGTTGTTCCAAGAAGCCTGACTACATCTTTCTATTTCTGTGCCGTTTATGCTAGCTGGATTCCCATATACCCCTGGAATCACATCTAGATTAACAAAATAGGATACTTGTGGACAGGTTGCACAGTACTCTATATACTCATCCAGATCAATTTCTATTCCCAATCTGTAAACAGAGTACGCCCCACTATCCAGCATTGTTTTTTGTTTCATAGCATCTTCTTTTCACTATACAGTTTGTACATTCCCCACACTCATACTCACCCCCTCTAAAGCAACTCCAAGTGTCCTCATATTTTATGCCGTTTTGTATCAACTGCGAGTACACTTCCTCCTTCAATAAGGTGTTTTTATGTCCTTGTGATAGAATGGGCACAATCTGCACATTTCTTTTCTTTTCCGTGGTGTAAAACCAAACCATTTCCATAAGGGTATGGAATGCTAATGTACTGTCGTAGTAACTATGTGGATCTGCCTCTACCTTACTGTGACCCTTGCTTCCAGTAACCACAGTATCCGCTCCAATGCTCTCAGCATACGCAAGGGACATCCCCAATAACACCAAGTTCCGCAACGGAGTATAAACATTAGCTTCTGAAGCGTACTCCCCCTCTATCATTCCCCCAGATTTCCAGAGATTGGGTAGACGTAAACAATGCAATTCCTCTATCCCCAACTTCTTAGAGATAGAAAGAGCTGCTCTATATTCTTGTTCCCTACAAACCTGATTGTAGTCTATAAATAAAGTGTGTACTTCAGCATCGGGCCATCTCTCTCTGGTCTTTATCAGAGCCAAAGCACTATCTGCTCCACCACTAAGCTGACAGACGATTTTCATCAATAATCCCTTCCAAGAGAATTCGAAGAAGAGAGTAGTATCTCTCATCCCTGTAGTTGTACATACTTACCTGAAACTGATCTTCCATATAAGCAGAATTATGATACACCTCTATATTATGTTCCCGAAAAGTATCTTTTACACTGGAATATCCAGGACTACATACTGTTAAAACTGGAGATTTGGTTTCCCCACAAAATACTATCTTACTTGATACTAAACTGTTGCTGTTTGTCTCAATTTGCTTTCTGCTTATGGGATCTTCCAGTTGTTTCTGCAGACTCATCATCTGTGGAAGCATGGGGGTATGTGGGGTCTGAAAATCTACACCCAATTCTATATACTTCAAAATGTCCAAGTAGTCAATACCACCCTTAAAGTAACTAAGTGCTTTCTCATCATATATAACTATTCCCAAGGCTGGCAAGCCACCCAATATCTTTGCAGAAGATGTGATAGCTACATTAACCTTAGGAAGAGGGTAGTAACCAAATCCACTAACACAATCGGCAACAACCAAATCATAATCATCCAGATTGTATGCTAAAGAAGAGTATTTACTTTTACTGGTCTCAAACTGTACATAGTAGAGTCCATTTCCCACTTTCTTGGTATTCTGTCTCTCACTTATCCTAGTATAGATTTTCTCGGCTCTCTGCCCAAATACCCCCGTACAGAGAAATCTAAACTTGATATGTGAAAGACTGTACAGAACAGACTCAATAGCACTGGTAGCACTACCTTGTATGAGAACTACACCATACTCTGATGGTACTTGATACTTCTCTCGTAAAAGTCGCAAAATCTCCCTGTAGAGATTCTTAAACTCTATACTTCTATGACTATAACTTACATCTATGACCATTCTTTGTGGAACTGGTCCGGGACTGTACAGCTTTTTTTCTTCCAGGATATCACTAAAAGGGGAAAGATCTACATCCATACAAGCTTCCTATCCTTTTCCAACCAAACTAAGTAATTCCTGCCTAACCCTATCAGATTCCAGAAATGCCCCAGTCAGTGAACTTGTCACCATAATAGAGTTCTGCTTCTGCACTCCCCGACTAGTCATGCAGAAATGTTGTGCTTGTAGAATACAAGCAGATCCCATAGGTTGCAAATTCTTATCAAGAGAAGCTGTTACTTGCTGACAGATTCTCTCTTGTATTTGCAATCTCCTACTGAATACTTCTAACAATCTTGCCAACTTCGATATGCCAACAACCTTACCGTTGGGAATATAGGCAATGTGAGCTTTACCAAAAAATGGAAGCATGTGGTGCTCGCAAGTACTGTAAAACTCTATATCTTTCAGAACAACCATCTCATTACAAGTGCCATCTTTGAATACAGTCAAAATGTTACTTGGCTGTGTCTTGTACCCTGAGTAAAGTTCTTCAAAAGATCTTATCACTCTATCTGGAGTATCTTTCAGACCTTCCCTATTGGGATCATCCCCTATATACTCCAGCAACCGTCTGACGTTCTCCTGTGGACCATTCTCCCCACTTAGTCTCTCCCAAGGAAATGTATACCAAATACTTTCAAGATCTGCTGTCTTATCTATTAAAGCATAAAATCGTTTGCATGATTTTTTCTGGTATCTTTCTCTAGTTTCGCCTGAGTCAATGATATCATCTATGTAAATATGAGCTACTGCTGGATCGTCTACCAACTCAATATCCAACCCAACAACTTTTCCAACCTCCTGCAAGATTAGACCAGCATAAACACCCCCCCGAGGAACCGGGTAGGCATATAGTCTATCATGGTCATGGAAGGGACGGAGTAAGATGTCCTTTACTACAGCTTCTGCACGTGATCTTAACGCACACCATGTTAAATCAACTGTTTTCATTTTATTCCTACTATCTTGTGCATTTGAAGTGATAAACGGTACCCAAACTTCAAACAGCTATCAACTGCTGCCTGTACATTCCTATTATAGTCTTCATTATCCATAGGTTGTACAAACACAGGAATACCCGTAAACCTTGCCAATCCCCTTGGCAATCCATCTTGCCCATCTATCCTCATCACATCTATTACATACTTGATAGCAGAAGCATTTTTTCTTATGACATCGGAAATGGATTCATTGCCTGTTTTGGGACTGCAAATTATATTTAGCCAAGAAAACTGGTCTTTATCTATTCCCTGTGGATCTAGGGTACCATTGGTTTCCACTTGGACCATACATCCTAACTTGGAAATCAATGGGGCTACGTTTTGCCTAAAAGGCTCCCCTCCAGTTAATACTACTAGAGAACAAGTTGGGAAATTCTTCACCACCCCAACTATATCTTCTACAGACATTCTATGTCTACCAGTGGTGTAGTCAGTATCACAGAATCTACACCAAAAATTGCAACCAGCAAGCCTAATAAATACTGCTGGTGTTCCTACAAGGGGGCCTTCTCCTTGAATGGAATAAAAGATATCGACTACGTCCAAACTTCCTTCTGGATCGTAGTCGATTTTTTCAGGTATTTGTGTGTTCACAGGATCAAATCTGCCCAACAGTCAGGGGTTTCATAGAGCCTAAGACTGTGAAGCTTGGTTCCCTTTATGGGTTTCCAAGCATCACTAAACTCCAGCAACATATTTTCTGCTGTTGGATTTCTTCCCAGGTGCATCACGTAACAATCCTCTACAACTTCACGCAGAGGATCCTTATAAGCAAGGATTGTTCTGTGATCCCACTTTTCTTGCACCCATCCATTGGCTTGCTGTGATACTTCCTTGAAATCCACTAGCATTCCCAGGTCATCCAAATCTTGTCCTGTTAGAGTGACTTCAAGAACATACCTATGCCCATGAAGTCTTGCACAAGGACCAGAGTATCCATAAAGTCTGTGTGCAGAATCAAACTCAACCCGTTTTGTGACTCTCATAACTAAATTCCTTCCGTTGGGTTCTTACTTATGAACGTGTCTGTCAGTCTTCTTCCTTCTTGGCCTTGTTCTTAGCACAAGCAGGGAGTCCTTTTCCCTTATTCCACATCGACACCCAAATGGCAATTGTATTCAACTGCACACCTGTTACCACTTTGTTGAACTCAACGGCCAACTTCTTGGGGGACTGCTCTTTTCGATCCTCGATTTTTAAGTACATCTTGTACACCTGCTCCTTGTTGGAAGGCCCCTCCCTCTTTGCTTTCTTCTCCTTCTTGACCTTCTTTTCTTTCTTGGCCTTTACAGGAACCTTATCCTCTTCTTCCCCAGCTTCCTCCTCAGCTTCATCCTCAGCTTCCTCCTCAGCTTCTTTCTTTGCCTTCTTCCCCTTCTTGGCCTTCTTTTCCTTTGCAGGGGCTTCATCCTCAGCTTCTTCAGCTTCCTCTTCTTCTTCTTCTTCTTCTTCAGCTTCCTTTACAGGAGCCTTATCCTCTTCTTCAGCTTCTTCCTCATCATCATCTTCCACAATGATGTCCACCGCCCCCTTGGCCTTGATGAGAGATTCCAACAACTTGTTTAGCTTCTCCTCATCTTCGGTTCCTTCCTCCACCTTGAGATCTGCATCCTTTCCCAACTCAGCGATCTCCTGCAATTTACGCTCCATCCTGGCTTTGTTCCATTTTGCAGCAGCCTTGTATCCCAGGGCCACACACAACGACACAAGATCTTTTCGCACAACTTTCATCACAGTTCTCCTAAAAGTAAAAAGTGTTAATAAACTTGGGCATTACGCCCTCTTCACATACCTATTATATACCACCAAAACAAAATTACCAAGGGGGGTACAAAAATTTTGGTAAATTTTATCCACTAACAATGCAAGGGTTACAGATCTTCAAACTACCCACTACAGTTACGTACCGGTTCTCCATGTAAAAACCATCTCGCTTCACAATCCAGTTAAGCTTACTAATACCTTTTTTCTTGTCATACTCGGAGACATTTATACCTATCATACCATTTACGTGAGCTAACTTTGTCTTTCTACCTGAAAAATGTCTCTTTCCCAGTAACCCCTTAGCCATGTAAGCACTAGCACTTGCTTGTGTAGCTGTCAGTACCAAACAATGTAATTCCTGACTAGTTCTCCTAAGCATTTTCCAAGTTGTGTCAATTTGATCCAATGGATCCCTTACCATGGGTGGGGGTGCAAGTATATCTGCATAATCAACTATAACAACGTCAGCCACCCAGCCCTCCCTCGCCCACCCAGATACTGCACTGTTAATCATGGTAACATCAATTGTGCTGTTAGGATAACAACTCAGCCTGAAAAGATCCTTGTTCTTGCTAAATCTCTTAAACTCTTTGAATGCTCTCTGTGGTGTAACCACCTCTTCAAACAATTTGCTCTTCCATGATACCTTACCATCCTCAAAATCAGTGGGGATGTTTACCCTACCTTTTTTCTTGGGCATTCTGCACACCCTCTGGCCCAGCCTTAGCATGACTTGGTTTTGACTCATATCCCCTGCTTCAAAGTATGCTACTCTTCTATTGTTTCTTGTAGCTCTACAAGCTGCATCTAAAAGGAACATACTTTTACCACTTTTATCTGGTCCCATAAAGGAAACCAAACTGTCACGAACCATTGCAGATCCAATGAAGTCATTTGCCTTCCCTGGATATCTTATAAGTTGTTCTGTCTCTTCCTTATCAAAAGCTTCCCTCCATATCTCATAATCTTCACCCGGTTTTATGAGAGCCCCTTCTCCTAGCTCTACTTTTTCGATTCCGTTTGCTAAAAAGTCTCTGGCTTTGGAAGTGTTGGATTGCCCTAACTCATACTCAGCATCCTCGATGGCCTTTTGCATTCTTTGCTTATTAAATAACTCACCGGCACGGTCAAGGAGAAACTCTGTTGATTCCTGAACCTTTTCTCGGTCATACTCATTGGAGGTCTCTTCCAGGAAACTAGAGACAAGTCTAACGGTAGATTCATCTGACTTGGTTGAGTCTGCCCATTTATCGAATATAACCTTGAGTTGACCATTTGGTGGTTCCCCATACTTATTGAAATGTTTAACACACCAACCCCCTACTAAATCTGCCCACTTGGAATTGAACAGCCCTTCTTTTTTCCACTGACTTGCTACCCTTGCACACACAGTAGGGTTTGTTATCATGGCCGACAAGATTTTCCTTGTCTCCGATCCTTCGTATGACTTGACTTTCATAATATCCTACTAGCATCTCTATCTTATCCTTGAAACTACACCCTATTAGAGTCAACATAACCTTCACTGTAGCCCATCTCGGCCAACACCCTATCCACATCTTCCTGCCATGTTTGTTCCCCTATCTGATACTCCCCTACCTTTTCCAATCTTCTTCTTATCTCAGGTATTATCTTTTCTCCCACATTGAATCTATGCCTCTTTACTATCTGCCTGAGTTGTGCTACTGTTGGCATCCACTTTGATTTTCTTTGTGCTCTTTTTGTTGCTATCTGAAACTCTTCTTCACTAACATCATCTAGAGCATCTAGCATTATTTCCAAAGCATTTTCTGAAAAATTCTTGCCATAACACTCAGCCAAACCAATTAACAGTTTCTTCTTAGTTTTTCCCGTAGACATACTCATGTATCTCCTCTCTAGAAAATCCAGCCCGCTTAAGCATTCCTACTGCATTATTTCTTGGGGAACTTCCACTTCCACATAACTCCCTATCTTCTGATCTCTTCACAGCATCTCTAAACCTTTCCCACTTATTGTACAGATCCATAGCGGCATACACTTTGGGAGTAAATTGACCATTGGATTCTCTGGAAAGGAATTCCATTACTTCCATTATCTCTTTCTCAGAAACATTTCTCTCCTTTCTTAGTAAGTAAAAGTTCTCTGCCAATGTCTCTGGGGTAACTGCCTTTGAATAGTTTCTTTTTGGTCTTTTACTGCCTTTCTTACATTTTCCTGGTGATGCTTTATAACCTGTAGTGACCAAATCTGAACCTTGCTCTACTAAAATAGTTCTTAACTCAACTCCTTGCTCTTTATCAAACTCAGATAATGGGAATTCTGATTTTTTGGTGGATGACTTCTTTTTGGTATTATCAACTAAACCAAAACCAGTTTGATTACTTGAAATGGCCTTACTTAATTTCTTCACTGTATCATCTCCTCCATTAAGTATTTCAGAAGTTTCTTCAGCAAGTGTCTGGCTTTCAGCCGGACATAAATTTATGTCAATAAATTTATCTTTTATTTCTCTATATTCATTCTCTTTATTATTATAGGCCTTTAAGGGTACTTCAAAGCGGGCCTTTAAGGGTACTTCAAAGCGGGCCTTTAAGGGTACTTCAAAGCATTCCACCCCAGAAAAACACACTTTCAAGTGCCTTTTTTTGTTGTTTGGTCCAGTCTGTACTATCAATTTTTTCTTCCTCAATTTAGCAATTGTTACACTCACCCAAGTGGTGCTAATACCCAATTCTTCTGAGTAGTAACTGTTGGAAGCAAAGCAACCTTCTCCGTTTTCTAGGTACTCAATATGTGCTAGCAACAAACCTTCCATGCAATTGATGATTTTCATTTTCATCAATTTTCTTACAGTGGGTGAGATCCAAATACCACATTCTTTTTCTTTAGCCATTTTCTTATCCTTTTGATTAGAACTTGAAATTAACAAATTTTTAGATAACGAATTTTTCCATCATATCTAATTCTCTCAACTAGACCCTGCTTTTGCAAGTGTTGTAACATAACCTGTACTGAGGGGATGGATGCTCTCAGTCTTTGAGCAAACTCACTGTTAGAAATGGGGCATTCTCTGTTCTCCATTGTAAAGTCTTCAATGATTGAAAGCATTGCAGCCTCCCTTAGATTTACATCACCATCATAAAACCTCCTCATGGCATACTCAGATATCCACAAACCAATTCCCTTCTGCTTGGGATCTAATACCTTGAGGCAGAGATCGTCATCCTCATCTTGTAACACTTGTAGTAAGTGTAGCCTTATGAGATGACGTATGCTTTTATGTGTTCTGGCTTCGGAAATGCCAAGAAAATCTGCCAGTAGGCAAGCATCTATACACAAGTATTCTTCACGCTCATCATCTTCATCCTCGCTAGTATAGGAATCTACCAGAGCGAGAAGCATCATTTCCTTTGAGTTGATAACACCATTCTTGAATAGATTGTGTATCCTGGCAGATACACCATATCCTTCAATTGTAAAAGAGTTGTAGTCATCTATCATATTTATGCCCATATGCTATACGGAAAAAGAAACCCACCCCATTTTGGCACCGGGGTGGGTCAAGTGGCTTTCCAAAAACAGCCAGCAAGTAATCATAATTTCAAAAGATAATAGCATTGGCTTGCTTCATGTTTTTGGAAAGACATTGAGTGCCACAACGCCTTTTGTTTTTCAAATCTCCTCTTATTATAGTCAAATAAAAAGTAGTCCAAATAGGGATTTTTTAGAATATTTAATGTATTAAATATCACATATTAAATATTCTATATTAAATATAATCTGCGAATATCATTCAATTCCCACCCTGCACACTCAGCCAGATCCTTGCCAGACTCCAATTTAACGACGTTTGTGACACCAGGGAACGGCTCCAATTGTTTTGACAACATACTAGCCCTCTGCTGCGTTTTGGGATCATTGTCGGCGTCAAAGCATATAGTGCGAACTGCATATTTGGATATCTTTTCCACCTGTTCAATCGAAAAATTTAGCCCAAACGTGCAAACAGCCCCGGGGCCGAGGGCCCATACATCAAGGGGTCCCTCAGTAACTACAATCGAATGCCTCACATAATCCTCACCATACAACAGGTGCTTGTGGAACATGCTTTCCTCTTCTGGCTTAGCTGTAACATACCTGGTAGAATCATTGCCTATAGCCCTTGTTGTCCAGCTTACCACTTGTCCTTGATAGTATATGGGTATCCATATCCTCCATTGCAGACGACCTATGCAACCTGTTGATCTTACCTGCCACAATCTCTCTATGGTTTTGGGATTGAAGTTTCTACTAACAAGATACTCTATAGCTTGTTTTGATAAAGGTGTGAGGTTATCAGGAATCTTTAACTTGCCTGTTTTCTTCTTGCCCTTCTCTACTCTTCCATGATAGCCCCTTGTTACTTCCTTTATCTCTTCATAAGAAGCACTGGTCAATTCCCTTAGTATAGTAAAGAGAGAGATAGGTCCACACTTCCAACAGTTGGCATAACCATGAGAGATGTTTATACCCAAATGGAATTTACCTGATCCCCTACCACACATTGGACAATCAATGTTTACCCATCCCGGTCGGGTATGATGGTGGGCACCTGCCTCTTTGTACTCTATATTACTCTCTGCAAGAATCTCGGTTATGTCCATAGCAATTACTCATCTGCAAAGTAGTCATCTATTATTTTTTCCAATGCTTCAAGAGCCTTTGGTTGTTTTCTTGCTACTGCGATGTAGATATCCCCTTCTCCATCGGATATAGAAAAAGATACTTCAAGTGTATTCAACACTTCACACTCAAAGCAACAGCCATCTTCAATTATTTTTGCTGCCTTCTTCTCATAATCCTGTGAAAGTTTTATCTGTAAGTTTCTTCTAATTCCATCTGCTCTAAGAAACTGTGTTACTGGAATCATTTTATCAATCCTTTTCCTTTCGTAATTGATCTCATCAATCTATCAAACACATCCAGGTCTCCTTCCATCTTCCTGCCATCCAGTATGTCAGAAATGACACTCTGCTTGTCCTGGATGATCTTGCAGAGCTTTTCCTCTATTGTATCTTCTGCAATCAAATAATGTGCCCATACTGTATCTGTCTGCCCTATTCTATGGCAGCGATCTTCAGCTTGTGTATGATCTGTAGGTCGCCAAGCCATTTCAGCAAAGACAACATCAGATGCTGCTGTTAGATTCAAACCTATTCCTGCTGCCTCTATATTTCCCAAGAACACTCTGATGTTCTCATCTGTTTGAAAAGCTTTTGCTGCCTGATTCTTCTTGATAGCATTCATACCCCCAGCAACTGTAACAGACACATACTTAATACCACTTCTCAACTCAGCTAGCATATTTCTATGCTTGGTGAATACTACTATTTTTCTATCAGTGGATTCCAGAAAGTCGTTTATCCATTGAATGGTATACTTCAATTTCAACTCAGCAGCAAGTCGTAGTAAGTACCCAACCTTCACAAGTGTTTGTGCTCGTTCTGCTCTATACACAGCTTCTGGATCTCTCTTTTCTAACCAACCCATAAAATCATCATCGGCATTTTGGTACTCAGATATATTATCCAACTTGAACGGTACCACTTGCCTCATCTTGTTGGGTAACTCACTCAATACTTCTGATTTTCTTCTACGTACCATACAGGTCTTCAACAATAAGTCATTTAACTCTTCTACTCGTGTTGCTCCTTTGAATTCCCATCCCCAGCGATTCTTTTTGCCATCACAGTATTTCATTCCGTAAGACCAACGACTGGAAAAAGTAACAGGTTTCAAGATATTGAGTACTGTAAACAATTCCATAGGACGGTTCATCATGGGTGTGCCAGAAAGGGCAATGATATGATTCACACCAAGACAAAGAGCCTTTACTGCTTTGGTGCGTAGAGTATTGTGATTGGAAATGAACTGGCACTCGTCCAGTATTACAGAACCTGGTTTCTTAGATCTTAACCAAGGTAACCAATCTTTAAGAATGTCATAGTTGATTACTATAACCTTGGGATTTGTTTGTTTCCTTGTGGCCTTCCTGCCCTCTGCTACGAACGCCTTTATTTCAAGGCATCTCCATATTTCTCCTCTCCACTGATATTTTATGGATGCGGGGCAAACAACAATGATTGGCAGGGCTCTGCTAAGGTTCTTCTGCAGAGACCACAGGGACATTAGGGTCTTACCTAGACCCATATCTGCACTTAACAAAGCCCTGCCGTTAAACCTTTCTAGTTCTTCAATACATTCTTTTTGGAACTTGAATGGTTTTATATCGCTCATATTCTTATTATATGTATCTAGAAAGCAATGTCCTTGTCATTCGTGTAACTCCACCAATGGCTGTTACTGTCTTCTTAGGCAAAGAGTCTAGTTGGGGAATAGCCCCTGCTTGGTCAAGCAAGCGAAGACAAGTTATTGCTTCTGTTAAATCAGTTTGTAGTACCTCAATTTTGCTAACTGCATCTAGTAATGCTTGTCTCTTTATTTGATTTGCCTGCATCACGAGCATGCTTTGGGAACAAGGACCAGTATACTCTGCTGCAAGTACCTTTAGTTGTTTTAGCAAATCACCACCGGCCTTCAATTCAGTGAGGTAATCTTCAGAGTACATTGATTCTATTCTCCAATCTATTTGTTCTGGCATTGATAGGGGCAACCCTATTATATCCTGCTATTATAAAGATTGTTATTCTGTATCTATTACCAACACTTTAATAGGAGGAGGACCTTCCCACCACTCATTTAGTAGTGGATCATCAGGATTAAACTCCTCTATGGTATCTTTACTCCTATCAGATAAGTAAAAACTTAAATGGCAGTAATCAAGTCTTTGCTGGTCATCACTGCCACCAATCGCCAAATCATCTGGAAATTGTTTAAGGTATTCCCTTAACTGACCAACTGTGGTTATGTTGTCTTCTACGCATTTAATATCACCCATTTTCAGCCTCACTCTCCCATTCTTTTGATGAGAACAGGTGCATTAAAGTCAATAACATATCCTTCAGTCTGACTAACTGCTAGTGCTTTCACTCTTCTTTTCTTAGCAAGTTCTCTGGATGTAGTTTCAATAGCTCCAAGCTTGATTGCCTTCTGTCTCTTGTTTTGCGTGAGATCATAATGGTCCTCATGTTTCCAAGCCTTTCTCAGACCAAGTTTCTTAGCAAAATCTTCTAACTCTTTTTCTGAATCTGCCATGAGGTGACAGGATTCTGGGTATTTGAAATTCTGCTTAGTTCCAGGAAGAACAATGTGCAGTTCATCGACGTAAACTGACATTATTGATCTCCCTTTCTGTTTAGTAAATTGTTGGTATCGTGGGGGGAAGTTGTTTTTCTTTCTTGTTCGCATACTTATGGCGAACACCATACCAACCTTTTTCTGCAAACAACTCTAGTATAGCCTGTTGTCCTTCTACTTGTGAATTTTGCTCTTCTAGAAGTTTCCACTGGAATGTTCTGGGTTCACTATAATTAGGATTTCCATCACGACACACACGAGCAATTGCTGCACCATCTTTTGTACACAAAATCTTATTACAGTTTTCATTTTCTATCCATCGCATTCCCTCTGGCATCACGATTTGCATTTCCGGCTCGATGGCAGTGATTACTATCTTGGTTCCAATAGGAAAATCGCTTGCTGAGTGTATACCTATACAACCTCTGGCGTTTCCATCCAATTCTGAATTAGGAACAAAATAGTTTTGGTCTCCCCGTTCTTGGACCGTATACTCAGAAATTACTGACATTGCTATCCTTCCTTTCTCGACACTTCAGAGTCTTCAATTTTTAACTTACCAATAAACTCATCAAGTAATTGATATCTTCCACTCTTAATATCAGCTGCTGATAGAGCAATCATTTCCCAATCTGGAGTTGGTTTGTTTGGATTGTGTTTATCCCAATCATTATCAAGAATAATTCTCAGTTCTGTAATGATCGTTCGCAGTCGCTCCACTTCATTACGTAAGTCAAATATCTCGTCATCCCTAGGTTTTGCAGGCACCTTCCCTTCAATCCAGTCTGATCCTGCACCACATCGCAAACACTTAGACATTGCTTGCCTCGCTTTCCTTTTCCTTCACCGGCTCATATTCACCACACCATTCGTCACTCGCAGAACTGCACCACATATCTGGTGGAAATCTGCGGCAAGTGCCAGGCCAGTTATCGGTTGAATTTGGAATCTTCTCTAACCAAAATCGGCACTTGCCGCAGCATTCTTTTTGTTCAGCCATTTGCAATCCACCTTTCCCATTCTTCGGCCGCGGGATTATCCCACCAGCCATACATAGCAACCCAATGAAAATCCTTACAGGATAGCCCAACTAGTTGTTCTGGTCGGCTGATAAATTCCCAATCATGCACTTTCTCACGGCGTGCCCATTTTCTCGCTGCTTTGTAATTGATAGCAATAATGAGTGTTTTCTTATCATCCATTTTTAACCTCCTCCTTCGTCAACTTCTTCAACAAGTCCACCTGCCCGTCGGCAGTCCAGCCGAAACCGTGCTCGTTGATGTTTGCAAGACATTCGAGAGCGGCTTGCTTGGCGGATGATTCTGTTAATGCTCTACCACGATGCGTCCCAGAGAAACCATTTACTTCCCAGCTACCGTCCATGGCAAACTTACCAATTGCTAGCCCTAATTTTTCAGTAACCAGACATATGTGAGCGTAAGTTCCAACCTGAATAATCACAACATTTTCCGGCACGATCAGTATGCGTTTCGGCTCGGCTTCCTCGACTTCTTCTTCGATGGAAAGTTTGACTATTGTGTTTACTGGAATGTCCACAAGTGCCCCATCCCAACCATCATCGTCCGCTTCGTGACCGATGGGTGAAAGCGTTTTGTGTAGTCCGTTACAAAACTTTACAACACGAGCTGTTCCAATATCTCTTTGTGTTTTCATTTTAAGTCTCCTTAGGTTTAGTTTCCTTCTCTACCACTTTTCTGCTACCTTTTTGTAATTCTCAACTAGCTTTTTGATTCTAAACCATTGGCAAGGCGATACTCTTCCCAGCAAACGAGAATCTGAATAATCAACTAACCAGAGATAACTATCAAGTTGGTTGTTTGAAAAATCAGTTGTGCAGGCAGTGCACTCATCCCACTCATGGTAATAATCAAACCATCCTCCCTTTCCCTTGCATACAGGACATTTTAGTATGGGAAGAAACCTCAAGAACAACCAAATGTATTTTAGAGTTCGCCTAACCATTGTTTTTCTCAGTATTGAATTTGTTGACTATTTGTAAGAGTAAAGTTCTTCATCTTCCACTGCTTCTATAAAGTCATCCACCAACTTCATAAATTCCTTACTTCTAACATTCTCCATTACTATTCCATCTTTCTCACAGAAAAAAGCTGGTCCTATCTGTGATATTGATCGCAATTCCCCCTTGGCCCTCTCCCAAGCCATGGCTCGCAGTGCTTCGAATACATGATCCATTTTACTCATTCCAAACATAGGTAAAAGCATAACCAAATACATTTTGTTCAGCAGCCAGAGTTTCCATACTGAATAAACACTGTGCCCTAGAGATCTCACAATGTACATCCCCATTAAGAAACTCCCACTTCCAGTGATTACCTCCCTTTTCATGGTCTTTCCAAACTTTTCCGATCTCTTCAAAAGTACACGTGAGGGGATTTATAGCAATCAAAAACCAAGTCTCCTCCTTTGACGTGTTACTTCTTATGAAAGTTGCTTCATGGGGTCTTGCTACTACTTTATCGGAAGTTATTACTGTAACTTGAACCATAGTATCCGGTTTGAATCTACTAGCAAACAAAGTGAATTTATCACCCATGTCTTTTCCATCGGATTCAAAATGACAAGTGCCAGTTGTCTTGTTATCTTTCACGATATATTGTTCTATGATTTCTTTCATTTTCAATTTCCTATATATTCAAATCACACACTTCTCTACCACTTATTAGTGGGTATGTGCCATCCGCACGGGCAGCCATAGCACAATCAGTACATATACCTGTCGAACTGTGCTTATGCACTACACTAATGTTACACACCCTACAACGACGGTTGTAGCTGTCATTCAATTGAGGCTTGGTAGGATCTGTTGTATCCATTACCAACTTCAATAGATCATGGCAATCTTGGCTTGTCAGACCATTGCTAGTTGATCCTTCCAACAGCTTGCTGAGTAACTTTCTTTCGTTTTGGTTATTCATATCTTAGACTCTCCGAAGTAATGTATCCTGGTTTATCTTTGTTACGTTCAAAACTTATCATGCCTCTTTTACCTTCCACTGCTTCCTTTCTGTTATTATATGGGCCAACTGGACCGTATTCTTCTTTACCATCCATGAGACCAATCACCCACCAGTACTTTCCCAACCTTTTTACCTCTAGCTTTGACATAGAGCTTCCCTTATCTCAAAAAAGGTATCAACTGCCCTGGCAACTGACCAACCCATCTCTTGTAGTTTGACCAACAAGCCACTGCGAATGCAGGACATCATTTCGCTTGAGAGATTCAAGTCCACAAAATCGCTATCTATAATCAGTTCTATGGCTACACGAGCATCATGGGAGACCTCGTTGAGTAATGAAGATACATCAAAACTATCTCTACAAGAAAAGATAGATAGGTCAATGTCTTCCCCAGTATTGACTGTGTGCTTATCCATTTTGTTCTTGAATGTCGAACGTTGAAGTCTGCCACGAACTTGCCAATACACCCATGTACTAAAGGATGTATTCATGCCCTCCCTATAAGTTAGGTAGGCGTCAGAAAATGCTTCGTTTGCTGCTGAAAGATACTCTTCAAAATCACCCCCAAACTTCTTCGTAGTTTGCCAAGCCATCTTGTAGAGCATCTTCTCTATGTCACAGTAGGTCTCGTTCTTTGCATCAATAACCACAGATTCCATTTTGTTCTCCTAAACTTTGGAAAAGGTTTTGAATTGTCTAATCCAGTAACCCTGGGAAAAGACTTTGTCTACAATGGCTCTCCGTGCTTTTTCCTTTGTGTTGGTTCTGGTACCAACTACAATGACTTTGTCGGATGTTCTGTCGTTGTAAACAATAACTTGGGCCAGATACTTAGATTCCATAACCAGCCTCCTTGAAAGAATTATGGGTGTATTATAATGGTTTGACCTATAAAGAAAAAGCCCATTAGCCAAAAAATCTGATGGATTCTTCAATCAACTTGGGCAGGTACAACATGACCAATAGAAGCACGATAGTAGCTATAACCATGCTACAAAATTTCTTGGGTTGAAACAAGTCATCATACATCTTCATCACCTCCTTTCTTACTCATTATTCTTATGGTATCTTTTGTTTGAAAGTGTATAAGAGGGATTGGTAAAATCAGCATACCAATCCCTCAAAAGACAAATACTACTCCTCAAAACTAAACGAACGACGGGGAGCAGCTTCAATCATGGTTCTTAGCTGCTTACTGATATCTCCCATACCCTTGCGAACCTTGTTGCGTATGCCCTCCACATCCCGTAGATCACTTTGGGTGTTCCCTTTCATCAATGACTTGGCCTTCTCAGCAAGGGATTTTAGCTCCTCGTCATCCAAAACATTACGCTTGGGCAGCAACTCCATCCAATCATTGAAGGCTTGTATGGCTTCTTTTCGAACCACACTCTTTCTGCCATTCTTTCCTTCACCAAGCATCTTACCAAGCTTCTCCACTAGCTCTAACATTCCCATACGAAGAGTGCCTCTGATATCCTCAATGGCATCTTGTATCTCTTTGTTTTGGTCAACTCCTTTGACGTTCTCGAACTTAACAAACATTCGAGATACCCAAAACTTACTCCGCATGGATTTTGGGTTTGGGTAATTCTCTTTTCGAAACTGAGATTGGAGAAGGTCTTTCGCTTCCTTGACCAACACTGGGTACTCTTCAATGAACTCATCAGCGAGCTTGTTGAATTGTTCCTCCGCTTCATTGATTTTTCCCAACACTTCCTCTACGAGGGGTTGAGGAATCAAGAATGTTCCATGTCGCAAAGGGGAGGGAACTGCTCGATTCATTATCCACAGCTTCGTGAGCCATCGCAAACGCCTCATCTTCCTGTAGTTCTTCGACTGAAAAATCTTCTTGCTCAGGTTCAGTCGCGATCTGTCAGCATCGGTTTCTATGCTAGTAAGATCACCAACTCTACTGTCTCCAGCCATATGAAACGTAACTGACAGACATACGGTTTTCTCAAACAACTTACTCATCTTCGTTCTTCCTTATTAAGGGGGGTTACTAATAACAATTTTCTCAAACTTAAAATCAAGTACGAACTACTCTCTTCTTCTCTGTGCTTACTGTTTTGTATGTTCCATCAGATGAGGCTGATATGTAACGACCAACAGCCTCATCTTGTAGCTTCTTTATCCTGGCTGGATCAGCCTTGGCTACTGGAACAATGAACTTGGCTGCTTCCAAGAGTGACACGTTGCGTTCCCATGCTCCTTGACAGCAGGCTTTAATTTCAGCCCCTGTCCATCCTTCGTCTAGTGGACCTTCCTGTTCTTCCAACTCATACTTTTCCATGTAGTATGTCCAAATGACATCTCTCTCTGAGGAATCTGGGAGGTCAAAGAAAAATGTACCAGCAGTAAATCGTCGCCGTAACTCAGGGGGAAGGTTTGCAATTTTGTTGCAAGTGGCAACGAATAAAGGCTTGTCATTACTTACTGCTGTAACAACTTTCATTGCTTCTCGTATACGTTGCTCACTTGAACCTACCAAACTACTCTTCATCGCATTGACATCCAAGGCAATTGTGGGTATACCAACTTCGGCTCCTATGCTCTTGGCTACCATTGATTTGCCGGCCCCTGGATGCCCGATGAAAATCATCCCACTTACATTGTGGTCTTGCATGTACGTAAGGAGTACCTGTAAGAAACCCTGGCTTACACCGGAACTGTCCCCAGTGCCCTCTGTAGCCCCTGCCAATAGCTTCTCAATCTCGTCAATGAATACCACAGCCCCATACTTCTTGCGACCGTTGACCATCGACTGGCAGTACCCTTTGACGTTTTTAAGTCCACCAATATCTGAGAATCTTTCCCCCCCTCTCCAACAAGATAACCCAGGGGTTTCCTCAATCATTGTCCGCTTGATGTCCCAGAGAAGGTCCAGATCTATGCCATCTGCTCGGATGGCCATTGCTACAGCTTGTTCTGCTGAGAAAGCTGACAACCCCGAAACGGCATCCACTGCCTTATTGATTACTTCTTCTGGTGTGGGTGTTCTTTTGGGTCTGGCCAGGGAGGCGTCATCATCCAATGAATCGACTATGCTGGTGAGTTGTGTTACTGTTGGCAATTCCTCCTCCATACAAACTACATCCCCTTCCAGCTCAGGGGGAACTGTTGAAGACCTACCCAGGAGTATCACCATCCTTTGGTCTGCTTTGAACTCGTCCCTGAGATTCCATACTCCCTGAATCCAAGGCAGACCAGTGGCTTCTGCAACTTTTGGAGCATTCATTATGAAGAGCATGGTCTTCTCAGGTAGCTTGATTGCTTCATCAATCAATCCCAGGGGATTCCCCTTGGTATCATCACTATTTATCTGACCAAGAGCTGTTTGACCAGATTCGTTTGCTGATAGAACTCCTCTCTGCACATCCCATGATAGAATGGGTGAGTTGTTGAGCTCTTTAACCACACGACGTATGGTAGCCGCTGCATCAGGTGTACCAATTGATACCAGTGGTACACCTGCTTGACGAGCGTGTCGAAGTCTTTCTATTAGATTCATCTTTTGTTCTCCTTATTTTGAGTTTGTGTTATTCTTCTTTCCAGGGGTAAAATATCTCGGGAAATCCTGCTCTGACTCTAGCTGCCCGGGGATCGTAATCAGGGAGCATCAGTGCTTGCAAAACTTCTCGTGGAGGGGCTACTTGCTGATCTGCCAGTTCTTTGATTGCCTTGGTTCCATGTAAATAAGTACTGGCAAAGGAATCTGATACTTGATCCTTCAAGGTATTGGCGACATCGAATTCTTCGATGTCCTTTTCATGTAAACTATGCCAAACTTTGTCACTGGTGATTATATAACTGAGCTTTCTCCAAGCTTCCAACATCTTGGTCAAACACTTGTCGTAAATCTTCAGCTTGTTGACAGTCACAGTTCTTGGTGACATATCTTTCTTCCCATCCATGTAACCTGCTTTGTACAACGAAACGAATATGTTGTGCATCATTCTGCCAAAATCAATACTCTCCCCATGCTTTGAAGTGAGGGAGGCAGCAATGTAAGCAGCAACTACATCAACATCCCCACACTCTTTGCCGTCAAACCTGTCTGACTTGTCTTGTATTCTCCTACTACTGTGTAGAAACTTTTCCTTCATCTCTTTTTCCATCAACTCAAACACACTGAGGATTTCCTTTGTTATGTCCTCTGGTTTTGGTTGTCGGTTAAAATCCACCATTTTGTTTCTCCTTTTTCAGCTTGGTTAGAATTTCTTTCTCCAGTGACTTGGGTATACCAATACGGAATCCCTGTACCTCAGCAATTGTAACAAGGTACTCGATAGCCTGCTTTCTGGTATAACCAAACACACCGACAACATCCTGTATTTCCTTCTCAATGATTTCATCCGTGCCCATAAGTCTCATTTCTTGTTCTCCTAACGCTTAGCGTCTGTTAATGGGTATGAAAAGTTTTTCCGTGATCGTGGCTGTGTTGGTGTTGCTTTGAGTGTGTGTGTTTTTCCTTCACAACCATTTCTCCCCCCATAAGTTCACCAAGGTATTTGATGAACTCATCTGCCTGCTTGTGTACTTCTGGACTGAAGTCATCCGTGTTGATACTAAGGATACCATCCTCTAGTATATTGATGTTGAAAGAATTTTTAGGCATTGTTTTCTTCCTCCAAAACTGTAGTTACAACATGACACCGAACAGTTTTGTGTGTTCCTTTACCGGCCCCACAATAGACTTTGGTACCAGGGGGTAAATCCACAACACAATTCAATCTCTTATCCCCTCTTGTTTTGGGTATGTCAATCCACTGAGGGGGGCTTCCCTTCCCTTCTACCATGGCCCACCAGTTTGGTTCCCCATTCTGATGATAGCCAGTATTGCTCATCCTATCATCTGATTGTAGTCTGCTTTTCATCTTACCACCTCACTTTGTTGACTGTGATGTTACTGCCCTGAGTTTTTGTTGCCCAGGCAAACTTCTTGGCCGCTACTTTGACCGCCTCGCGGCTATAGGCTTGTTTGATTTGGTTTAACCTGTCTTGGTAACCATCCAAAACAATGGCTTTGCCCGATTCCAGGTCAAGGGAAATGCCTTCTGTCGTTATCAATTTCCGGTTTGGAAAAACTGTGTGCATCAAGCCCAGTGACTTGAGTGCTTGTTCAAGCAAGGAAGCATTTCCTATCTTGAACTTGACACTTATCATTCGTACTTCGTAACAAGGCATGTAGTTCTCCTTTCTCTTATTATAGCTTCTCTACTTTTAGAGAAGTGCCATCTTCTTGTAAGTAATTTCTTACCGCTGCTAGATTACAGACATTTGATTTTGCTTCACCTTCATTAGCAGCATTTACCAGAACGGCACTGTCACCAAACCATACACGATAGGTTTGCAACACAACAGGCTCCTCTGGGTATTTCTCCTTGCTTGACTTCACGATTCTCCGGAGTGTTGAGAAAATTGCTTCCCTCTCCATTTTGAAGGTCTGGCCAGTGTTGAAGGTTACTTGAACAACATCCACGCCGTCAAGTTTTATCGTGAATGTCTCCATCATTGATCCATCACCGCCAGTTCTCATCAATGGTGGCTGAAACATAGCTACCTCGTTTGCTCTGCCTATTTGTCTGTAAATGTTCTCACTAATCGTTTGCATGATCGCTCTCCTTCTTGATTTTTGGGTTCTTACCCTGTTTAAGTTTAAGTACATAAAATCTACGAGCTTCATAAGGATTTGTAAACTCCTTAGTAGCTCTGGTATTGTAGCAGTCATACTCGACTGCTACTTTTGGTTGTCTTGTGCTAATAGCTGTTCTCATATCTTTCCTTTTTTACCATGAAAAGTAGCATCTACGAATACTGTCCCACAATGCCTCCTCCTCTGTCTCATAGTTGATACCTGTACAGGAAGAGAAGGATTGACTTTTCTCGTTTGCCCAAGTAGTATACGTCATATATGCCATCCCCGCCTTTTGCCAACTCCAACTTTCTTCCTTCTTGATTCTGACAATTAATCTTTCCCACGATCCTTTGTTTTCCACATATCGTGGATGGATTGGCATATTGATGACATACATCTTTTGATCCCCTGGGAGAATCTCATTTTGAATTCTTTCATTCCAGTCATCAGGCAGATACAGTTCTTTTACTTCCTCAATCTGTTTCTTCTGTTCGATATCTCGTTCAAGTCTAGCCTTCTCTTGTCGTTCCTTCTTTTCTTTCTCTCTGCTAATCTCCTGTTGGGCCATTTCCGTAAACTTCTTCATGTTCTCTTCAGTGTAAACAACAACCATCCCGCTCTTTCTAGTTCCATATGCGTAAAATGTTTGCCCATCCACTCCACAGCTATTCACTTCAAATCTTGTTTTGATTATGCCATTCTCATCCTTGATTTCGAAACGTGTTTTCAACACCTTAGTAATCGTTGCTATTCTTGGCATTTCACCATAATGTGGAATATAAATGACTTTTTGTCCCACTACTAAATCTAACATTGTTCTTCTCTCCTAAAATAAGAGTTTGCTTGGCTTGTCTCATCAGCACTGTAATAGCCAGTTACAGTGAACAATCCACTCTGTCGTTCGACTGGGATTGTTTCGACTGTTTCGATTCTTGCTACTGCTTACCCACTGTGCTCAATTATGATCGAATCATTCCCGTGTTAGTCGACCACAACTATCCTTTGTTTGAAAGTGACACTCTTGTGTCACCAACCCTCCACTGCTCAGCTTCAACTCACCCTAGCAACTACTGTTGATCTCAGGGGGACCAGGCTCATTGTTCATGGTTCCTGGTGAAACCTGCTTTGTTAGGCTGGGAGCCAATCGACTGCGAATGGGAGTTTTCACGTTCGTTACTAACTTCCCCTTGCCCGGTCATTTCCGGTTCTTTCTTTTGCATACCCTAACTCCGCTCGGACTCAAATGGGCTATGCAAAATACTCCTTGCCAATCGGCTGCCTTTCAGGATTTCAAACATCAATGATGTTATCATTATGTGTCAAAACCATATAACTGTCCATACCAACAGGGAGAAATGGTGCAAAAATAACCAAAATAAACAAGAATTTTTCTAGGAATTTTCCTATAAACTAAGAAATCCCCTGAAAATCACATAGTGTATATTAGAGATATACTATCTATTTAAGCACATTAGATTCAACACGTTCGAAAAAGAACCTGTCAATGTGCAAGAGTTTGCAGAGTTTGTCTACGTTCTTTCGTGAGGGGAGTTGCTTGTTGCCTTCCCATATAGCAATGGTTTCTTGGGTGGTGCCAAACTTGGATGCCAGTACCTCCTGCGTCCATCCCCGGTTCTTTCTTATTGAAGCAAGACGAGATCCAAATACCTTTCGCAACTCAGCATAAGATAGAAGAATTTTGTTGTACTTTACGCTAGTTAGCTCACCCATTTTTACAATCCAATATCAAAGTGTATAGCATCTTCGATGTAAATTTTCCCCTCTATAAAATCTTTCGATAACTTGATGCTCTTGTTCCAATACTTTACCCTTTAACTCCCCACACCAGTTTATCTTTGCTTCTATAGAATTGGGTACAGCCATCGCTCTTATTTCATTCTCTATTGCCATATGTTGTTTATAACCCAAACCAGTAAGCAATTCCAAGAAATCATCAACAAGGGATTCTGTTCTACCAATATACCCACAAAACTCTCCTCCCTGAGGTCCTACATACATCTTGACCATCCTGGAATACCATCCAGGATGTTTCTCAGACATATTATATACCCATTCATTGAAATCCTTGTTCTTTTTGAAGACATCAATAGCACACTTATGAGGATGCCAAGTCCATCTCTTTCGCAGTATATGACTTCGAGTTGTTTTACTCATCCATTTCCAAACAGATTCATAATACGGAATGGGATGTCTTACAAACGCAGCAACAAAATCTATATCAGAAACATGCCTGCGTGCAATGTGAGGCAACAAACAATGCTTCTTAGGTAAGTTGTTTGGTTGTTTTGATACCCATCGACTAGACTCTATATTACAGAGTTGTATTGCTTTTTCTACCCATGTTCCCCCTGTCCTGGGTATATGTAGAATCAATGCTTTTGACTCACTAAGATATCTCACTGATAACTTGTCTCCGTATGTCTTATACGGTAGACACCTTTCAATTCAACTGGTACTATTTTTCCTAACAGACGACAAGCATTTCGGTATGCTATGTCATCCTTGAAGTCCCCGAATGGCTTGGTGGAGGGTATCTGCCATTTACCTCCACGCACATAACCATTCTCTGTAGCAAATGATCCTTTAACGATTTGTACGCCACCAATGGCTTTGTAGTAGGTTTTATCACAATAGTCCCTCACCTGTAGATTTGGTGTGTAAGGAACAGAACCAGTAGTACCTTCATAAACTCCTGCATAGTACTTTAGTAATTTGTCACCAAGTTCGTGCGTCTTGCTGATATTGATATTTTGAGGGAATACCATTACAGCATCTTTCGGCCACTGCATAGTACACAAATCATCGACTACATTTGCATCAAACCAATAATCTACATCGGTAAACCATACATAATCAGCACTGGTATTTTCTGCTGCAAAGTTTCTTCCTATTGATCTCCTTCCTAGATTCTCTACTCTCATAGGAACACAAGCCAAAGTAGCTGACTTTGTTCTTTTGCTATCACTAAATAGATTCAAAACATTGCAAGTATGTCTATCTTCCTCACAATAGAAAACAGTAATACTTGCTTGGTGCTTGGTTGAAACCTGATTGCATATTGTCGATAACTGTAAGTACAAGGCAGCAGCAAAGTGGGGAAACTGCTTTGCATAGCAATGTGTAACGAAATCTACTCTCATAATTGTTCTTCCTACCAATAATCGTATCTATTGTAAACTTCTTGTTCTAACTGTTTGAATTCCTCCAGCAGGTACTTGGGTAATTGAGGAATTACACTGACTTCCTTTTCCACATTTCTTGCCTTCATTGATAATGACCTGGGAATTCCTAGGGAATCAAAAAACTCAATCAATGCCCAAGGGCAGTCTTCCCATCTTTGCACAACGTTGGCATCATATGACTCGTAAATCTTCGCTACATTTACTGAGCAATTTCCCCTAACGTATAAAAGCATACAATCACAGAAATTGGGAGTCATGGGATGTTGCTTCTTTTGCAACTGCCATCCCTTGTACATAAAATCCAATGGATGTCTTACTAATGATACCCTCAAGATACCCTTAGATTTCTCCTTCTCCTTCCAAGGTTCAAGGGCTTCAGAAGGCAAGCCAACTTCTAAGCCCACTGCCTTCAAAACCCTCAGGTAGTAATCCACCCCAGCAGATTGGGGTGCTGCAAATTGAAAAAGTTCAACATCAATCACTTTTTTGTTCTCCTAACATACCATACTAGACTCCCTGGTATGGTTAACTTCAACTTGTTTTCCATTACAAATTCATCCACAGCTTTCTTCACACCAAAGAAACCCTTTTTATCTCCCACTCCACCATAATCGTGCCCACATAAAATGCCTCCCCTTGTTATTTTAGGATACCACAATTCCAAATCCTGTTTAACATAGTTATAGGTATGGTTGGCGTCTATGTAAACAAAGTGTAGAGACCTATCAGGTATTAAGGAGGAAGCTTTAGCAGAAGTAGTTACTAACAATGCTCTTCTATCAGCAAACAGAAAAGTGTTTGCTTGTGCTGCTAGTAATGCTTGGGAAGTTTCTTCCTGATCTGCATAAGAATGCTTCTGGTAAAAGTCCACCATGTACAGTAATAGATGGGGAAACTTTTCCAGCAGGTGTTTGGATAACTCCCCTTTCCATACCCCTACCTCACAACCTAGTATCCATTTTTTGTTGAGGCTTTTAACCAAATTCTCAACAACAAGATGGGTTTTCTGTGTTCTGTTCATAGTACTTTACAGTACCCCCATGTATCTGTATTCTGCTAATGTTTCGTAAACCACCAATTGGTATCATTGATATGTACAGTATAATCATTGTCCCTTGCAAACTTATCTACTGCTAGTACAACACCTTTATACTTTCCTCTTTTAACATCATAATCGTGCCCACTCACAAGACCTCCCCTTCTTACTTTAGGATACCAACATTTTATATCACGTGCAACTTGACTTTTCATATGGTTGGCATCTATGTATACAAAATCAAGAGACCTGTCAGGTATCAAACCAACCACCTGATGAGAATAACCTATCAACATAGTTGCTCTATTGACAAACTTAGCAGTATTTAAGTGGGCTGTTTTCATTGCCTCAGACATAACCTCAAGTGTATACCTATATGATGCCTTCATATAGCAATCCACCATGTACAAGTGTAGATTAGAGAATCTACTAAGTAGCATATTGGATAAGACACCATCAAAAACACCAACTTCACATCCTCTTATAGGATCTTGTATATTTGCATGAACTATTTCAAGGTACGACTTTCGCATCAAGTTATATTTATTCAATACAATCCTATTTTGAGACATGCTGGTACAAATCATAGTACTTTGTAACACTCCATATACTTATCTTTCCAAAGGAACTCAACCCTACTACCATAATCCTTTACAAACATTTCCAATCCCTGCTTGACGTGTTCCTTTTTGTTGACTTGATTCTCAACGTCATCAAACAACATCCATCCCCCTGGCTTTATCAAGCCAAGACACTGTTTCGCATCATCATAGGCAGCATAGTCGTTGTGGTTGCCATCAATCATGCAAAGATCAACACTGTCACACTTGATTCCAACATGGCCTTTTGCTACCATCCTTCTCAAAACTTCAGCACTATTTCCCTGTACTAAAGTGCAACGATTTTCCTGCTGCCACTGCAATGTGTTTTGGTAGGCCCTGACCATAACTTTCGTCATAACATCAGAGTCCAGTTTTGTAGTCATAAGCCAGGGATCAATCCCCACTGCTTTTGATTCTGCATGGGTCAAAACATGCTGTAGCATCCAGGTCAAGCTCATACCTTCAAACACACCTATCTCTAGGTATGTTATTGGCTTCCCTTGCCATTCTGGATAAATGAACTTCCTGAATGTATCAAGGTTTCTGTTCAGGAACCAATTCCGGGTGAACTGGTATTGGCTTCTGTTCTGTAAGTCCATTTCTCTCATTTTCTTTGTCTCTTTCTTGTAAAGGTTTCATCCACTTGTTATCAATCTTATCTATCCAATCAGCCATCCTGCCGATGTTCGCCTCCAAACAATGCTTGTAGAGAGGCCACCACAGGTTGAATCCTTTCTCTGTCTTGTCTGGTCTGACATTACTGTCCCCATGAAAATGATATACTACAACTTCATCATCTGGCAAGTCTTTGCATTGAAACTTGGGACTGGTGTTGTATTCACCCATACTGCCCACAATTGACATTCCATCTTCAAAGAATATGGGTACCAGAGTGTGTAGTACTACTTCATCAGCAATGAACTCGCTTTGAGCAACCTTTGTCCACTTGTACCATAGTGTTAGTACTTCACTGGAAGTATCAGCTGCCCATACACCCCCGTTTACGCTAGGCCAAGGGTTATTGCAACAACTATCCACAGCAGCTTGGTTAATTCCCCGATAGTTTTTCAACTTCACTATCCTTCGCAAGGGAATTCCATGATTGCTTTTCCAATCACAGAACTGCGTAGCTGCAAATCCTTCCTTCTTCGCCTCTACGAACAGTCTATCGAGCCTCCCATGTATGGTTGTGTCAGCATCCAAGTAGAGTACTCTACGTACAGCATCTTGCTGATCCCATGCCAATTGTATTTTGTCCATGAACTGGGCATTCTTCAATTTATGAGCTGGCTCTCTGTACCTGGGTTCTATCTTTAACCTGGGATCCTTGGCTATCTGCTCCACAATGTCAATGGATTCTGACCAAGCATACACAAATACCTCCCCATCATAATGATCTCTCAGTGTATGTAAGGAGCAAATAAGATATGGTAAATGAGCAGCACCAGACATCAGATAAAAGATTCTCTCACTTCTCATAAAAGTGCTTTCCTTCCGTTTCTATTTTGGAACTCTACTATTGTATAAGGACAACAACAATACTCTGGTTTGAAGATTTCCTTTCTAACGTAGATAGCGTCATATTGCCCCCCACGAAGTGTATGTATCCATTGCCTAAAGAATCCTAGATCCTTCAAATAGTTGTGTACTTCTATTGTACTAGGCCAGTAAAGACTAGGAGGATTAGCAGTCATTTCGACGTTGATTGCTTTTACCTTTTGTAACAGATAAGAAGCACCAAACAAAGCATTCAGTTCGGAGCCTTCACAATCCAACCAGAGAAGCACATTATCAACCTCTTCATGGTTGATGATCGAATCCAGTGTTATAACATCTATTTCTATCTCTTTGATAGAATCTATGTCTTCTTTGAACTCGTAGAAAGAGGAGCCATCCTTGTGCTTCGACTTAGAATTAAGTAAAGCCCTTCCACATCTATTACCAACAGCCTTGCTAATCAGTTGCCCTGGGTAATCCTTTACCTTGGAAGCAATGTCGGGATGAGCTTCAAAACCGATGAATTTGGTATTAGGCCATTCTTGATGAAGTACATCACATTCCTCATGGAAAAAACCAATACCCACTTGTACAACCAAATCTGGTATCCATTGTAGTTGGTCCAGAACAAGACCAACGGCTACACCTGAACGCCTTAGTAACTTACTTGCCATACATAACCCTTTCTACAGCAGAACGTATATTCCAATCAGTTGTCCAATGCTCCCATCCCCTACTTTTCATCTGTACTCTTTTAACTTCCATTCCCATCACTTGTGCCATATACCACATATACCCATCTTGTGAGGGAACAGGAAGTTTTGGTTCACCAAAAAACATAGCACACTGAGAACAATGCTCGGTAAATGTCCTCTTAAAAAATCCACACCAACTTATGATCCTCTTGTGTCCTAGTCTATCAGAACCTTCTTTTGGAACCAAATTTAGCGGTGTTAGGTTTTTCAAAGAAGGGTGTAAACACAACCAGCCATCAAGCAGTAACATCTGATTAGCTGGTTTTGTAAATGACCATGGCTGAGACACTATAGCGGGACCACTCTCAAACCAACTTTCATCAATCCAATCATCCTGACCAGTAGCAACTGTATCTGTGTCTAACTTCAGCCAGTAATTGGTAGCTATGTGTTGGTGAGGAACGTGAACAAACCCGGCCAGCATTTTGTATCTCTGGGGATCATACCATTTATCATCAGATATACCCTCATATACTACCTCCCCAGGAGGCCAAGGCACAATGGTTATATCAGGGTGGTTGATTTCTTGACTGACCTCCCCATAAGTTAGTTGTTTCTGGTCGTAGAACAACAACATGGGTTGCTTCAATAGAGATGGCTTGCTCTTGATCCAGGTGGGGTAGACCCAACGAAGTTGATTTAGGTGTTTTTTATCAACACCACAGACAATTGTATAGTCAGTAAACATCAGTCACTTTCAATCAAATAGTTCATGGAACCTGGAAAGAAACAACCTTTCTGCTTATGGACTCCTGTATTTCAGGACTGTATGAATTGAATTTATAGAAAGCTTCTCTCAGTTCCATTATACTTTTCCTCCAACTGTACCATGACGATCTATGTCTTGGGCATCAAGTGTTACCCAATAGACTTCAATTGCCACTGTATCCTCCATAGCTTCAAATGTATGCTTGGTACCAGGTGGTACATCGGTAACCTGCCAAGGCCCCAGTATTGTTTCGTCTATTGAGTTCTCATCCTGGTACAAGCGGATTGCTAGGCGCCCAGAGATGACAACAAAACGATTCCATTTATACTGGTGACTGTGACAACTGCACTTGTAACCAGCCTTTGCTTCTATTATATGCGTCTCAGTAGAATTATGGGCAAATACTAACTGTGTCTTTCCCCACACTTTTCCTTGCCTGGGACCGATGGGCGGTATATTGTGCGTTGGTAGCATATCAGTTCTTTCCCTTGCTAAATGTTGTCATGTTCTGATAAATGTCCAAGAAAGAAGGAACTGATGGCAATGGAAACTACCGGTACAATGTCTCCCAAGTGCAGCACATTGCGAAAACCCAGTATAAAGAATCCACAGAGAAGCAAAACAAAGAAAGCAACTTGGAAAGCCTTGGCAGAGTGTTTTGAAAATTCTCTCTTCTGTGGAATTGTTGGTAACCCACCCCAGTGTGTAGGAGTCTTTATAGCAAGACTACATTCTGATTCCCACACTTCATTTCTTATACTCCAGATGGGAACAAGCTCACACCGATGCCATATACTGTCACCGAAGTCATCAACACATCTTTTGCCCAACCAGATATACTTACCATCTGTAAAGAATAGAGTTTTGCCTTCTGTAGGTAACTTCTCCTCACAAGACAACCAATTAACAACAAACGGCCGGTAATCAACTTTCTGCATGTTCTTCATTTTTCTCATCCTTGTAAACAGATTTATTTCCTTAAACTCTTACTCCTGTCCCTCTTATTATATATGAGTGATTGTGTTTCTTCAAACACCAATCAGTCGATAATCTTGAAAATCTTTACGACTTCCCCACAATCCAAACACTCAACCTCTTCTCCCCATTTTAGATGCTCAGATCCACAAGCATCACATTTTCCTTTTTCATACCATCCAGATAAGTCAGGTTTCTGCTCTACATCCTTTGTGGCTATTTCGATAGCAGTATCAAAAGGCACGTATGGAAATGCACGCAAACCACTATTCTCGTAACAGTTGAAAATCTTCAATCCAAACTTTCCAAATACCCCATTACTTTCCATTCTACAAAGCCAACCGTTTACTACTTCAAATTGTCGGTTGTTTGACTCACATCCTCCTACACTTTTGTTCTGGTCAAAGGAGTACACCCCATCGGGTTTCATAAGAAAGTCCACACCCACCAGAAATATAGTTCTCGCTCCAAGAAAGTATAGTAATCTCAAACCCAAAAGTAAGGTACAAACTGTCTTAGATTCCTTGGTTTTAACTACTCCTACATCATGGTTTCCCCAGCAAGCACCATCCTGTAGAAAGAACCTTTCGTCAGGCCATAACCAGCTCAATCTCTTGAATCCCCATATATTGGGACTATCTGTTACCTTTTTCTTTGAGCGTTCGAAGATACCATTTCGTTTCTCCCTTAGCCGCTCTCTGTTACCTGACATTTTGGGGGAGGGCACAAACTTCATTACATGAGGATCAAACCATATGGAGTTAGAAAACTTCAAGGGAGGATCTGAACATACAAAAGCAGATGCTCGGAATCTCGGATGGGCTGCTGAATTGTTTACTGCCAAAGAAAAAATACCCCGGTTGTTTAGTAATTCTAATGGCTGTGTTTTTGTCGATGGCCCTCCCCCTACAAGGAAGGCTGGTCCCCCAGCAAGTAAGTTTCTGATTGCTGTTGTGGGATTTTTACTTCTATCGAGGACAACAAGAGGATCCTTCCAATTTTGAAGAAACTTAGCATCTCCTATTTCAAGCCTTTCTTTGCACTCAGCTTCTTCCTCTCTATTGCATGTTTGTTTTAGAAAACATTCCGAAAGAATTGTTTCTGTGCCTTCTCCTTGATACACACATTTACCCATGTTTTATCCTACCATTTTTCTATTGGGCAATGTTCCGTGCCCATTCTAATCTTATTGAGTAAAGCTATCCTTAGTTTTGAAATTTTACAACCGCAAAGCCTACAAGATCCTGTGAGTTTTAGTATGTTATCACAAACTATACATTTGTTATTGTATATGTCTTCTATTTCTTCCAGTGATCTAGTAGGGAAGCCTGCTAGAGTCCATTTTTTGACTGCTTTGAGCCATCTTTTTGTTTTGTCCCAGGTAATGCCTTTTTCTTTGTTTCCATTACAACCATCTTCATACTTTGTTGTATACTCTTCCTTTGCTTCTGGCCCTTTGCAGTCAGGCTGCCTGTCAAATAACTCCTGTGTATTACCATGAAAAACTGTGTTTAGTTCTTCGAGAGATAACCCTATTCTACGATTACAAACACTGCACTCAAAAACAATTACAGATGCTGCTGTTTTGTTTTCTGGTTCTTTCCAAACACACTTACTCATGTATTAACACCATTATCATATATCTACCATTCTTCTATTGGGCAGTGCTCTGTCGCCATTCTTATCTTATTGAGTAGAGCTATCCTGAGTTTTGAGATCTTACAACCACATATTTTGCAAGAACCTTGTTTACTTACATGGTCACAGACAATACATTTGTTATTGTATACCTCTTCAATCTCTTCTAATGACCTAATAGGAAAACCTGCTAGAGTCCATTTTTTTACAGCACTGAGCCATCTTTTTGTTTTGTCCCAGGTAATTCCTTCATCCCCATCTTCATCCCTACATGGTTTTTTCTCAAACCGCTCTTTATTCTCTTCCTTTGCTTCTGCCCCTTTGCAGTCAGGCTTTGAATCTAAAAACTTCTGCAAATCCCCCCCATACTTCTTGTCTAATAATTGAGGGGATATACCTATCCGCAAGTTACAAACGCCACACTCAAACACAATAGCATTAGAAACATTTCTTGACTTCGATCGTTTCCAATTACACTGCATACATTAGTTATCCTTTCTTGCTTTAGGAAGGAACACAAGGAGTCTGTGCCCACTCATCTTCCTCACCAATATAGTCTGGTGGATCACATCCACAAATACCAAAATCACAGTCAGATTGTGCATCCATTCGCATCCATTCAAACTGCATGAACCACCAACAATAATTGCATCCAGATATTTCACTTTGTAGACTTTGACTACTGAAACTGACACTACTAAGACTACTGGAAATACTTGATGGACTACTTGGACTTGATGGACTACTTGGACTACTTGGACTAGAAGGACTGCTGATACTAGAAAGTGATTGACTGCTGGGACTACTTGGACTGCTGATACTAGAAAGTGATTGACTGCTGGGACTGGAAACACTTTGACTGGAAGGACTAGAAGCTGATTGACTTGATGGACTGGAAGCTGATTGACTTGATGGACTAGAAACACTAGTGGGGCTCGACGAGGACAAACTGGACTTACTTGATGGGCTAGAAATATCAGACGTACTAGATTTACTGGAAACAGATATACTGGAGAACGATCCTGAGTAAGAACTTTCCAATGGGGTATCATCACAGAAGCACTCCCCATCTATAATTGTAGGTTCATGGTTATGTGCTGGTGTTATTGTCCAGGTCTCCGTAATAGTAGCAGCTTCTCCAGGCCAACATTGTTGATCGCAAGGAAAATCCACCGTCTGGCCATTATATGTGCCATCAAATGGAGGAGAGTTGACGCTGCAAACACAGAATTGGTTGTAAGGATATTGATCGTAGCAATCGGGATTAGCTGCCAGATTGCAGGATGACATTTCACTAAACATCCACATAGGTGGAATGTATAGAGTAGAGCCATCTGAGTATTCTATGTATTGATCTTGCCATATGAATCTACAGAATATGCAATCAGTATTGGCTACATGGGCGTAGTAATCAAGTTCGTATGTTATCACTACCTCAAAGTTTCTGCCATCAATCAAGTTTGCTAGCAGTACACTAGAAGAACTGGTTGAACTGGAAGATTCAGAAGACATAGAGCTGGTAGAGGAACTACTAGACTTTGAACTGCTCGACAATTCTGACTCTGATGAAAGCGAAGAAGAAGCAGATTTTGAACTTGAGCTAGAATGACTGGAAGCAGAAGTACTACTGGAAGTGCTAGAAAAACTGCTGCTTTTGGATGATACACTGGCACTAGAGTTAGAAGCAGTGGTAATGGAAGTAGAACTCCAACTACTAGAAGACCATTCTGTTACTGGAGCGGTGTATATATTGTAGTCAGTGGAAGGCCCAAATACAGGATAGTGTATTCCGTTAGTGGATTTTAGTCCTGTAATTCCCCAAGAGTATTCCCCCAACCCACCATAAGCTTGACTTGTTCCACTACGTCCAAGTGCAACTGCTATAGGAGGACAAATAGGACCACCCACTTTGTCCAGTATCCAACAGGAAGCACGTACATCCAACATATCAAAATAAGAAAAATCCAGACCTATTCCATTTTTTCTTAACGGTAAGTAGTATGTACCAAGTCTATCAGAAAACTTCCATGGGTAAATTTCCGGTTCCCCAACGTTTAGCCCGTCATTGTGATTTCCTGTTATTACTACTTTCAGACAGTTTGGTAAGGTTCCAGGAAGAAATACTGGATCAGGAGTTCTGGAAATGGCCCCGATATCAGAACCCCCCCAGATAGTCATTGTTCCAATACCACTTGATAACTTATAGACCTCACTTGGTTCTATCTTCTCTATTGTTATCCAATCAATGTTTGCTCCATTGCCCCCCAAACCTACATAGTTTCCTGGAAGTACATAATCACTATCACCAAGATATACCTCTAGTGCTGCGGGAGTTTTGTGTATACCTGATAAACCTGCAAACCCTGGTGCATAGTCATAGGTAAACAAAGAAGGCCATGAAGATACGTATTCAACCTTCTGTCTAGCTGTGGCTATCAAATTGCCTGAGCCATCCCTCCAAAGGGATAACTTCAAACTCTCCCCTGCTCCCACTACTGTTTGGTCAAACACACCACTTGGACCATATAGCCTTAGCAATCCCCAAGGTTTTGTAGTAATGGTTACAACTGTTCCTACCCCAGGAAACACATCTCCCCACCCCTGAGAAACATATACAAACCAATCAGTGCCAGTAAGATCCCCACACGCACTAGGCATCCATCTGGGCATATGAATGTCCCTGCGTATTCCACCAGCCCAAGAAATATCAACAACATGCTCCCCATAGGTTCTAGGGGATGGTACAATCCTAATGTAGTATCCTGCTATTAGTCCCACATAACCAGGGGACGAGGAAATTACTTCCTGAGTAATTACACCCGTAAAAGTCAAGGATTCCCCAGCAGGATAAGGTTCATACTCAAGACAATATCCAGTAACAAAATTCTCTGTACACCCAAAATACAACCTTACGGTATTCTGTTGTTTATCCCTAGGTATGTGTACTTCTATGTGTATGTTCTCATCCAATACAGGAGTACTGAGTTTGATTATTCCAGTTCCCCGTAGAAACTTATGAGTCCTTGTAGGATGTAAAATCCTCTGACCTTCATACTCCCCTTCTATTTTGGGAAGATTGGTAGGATGTTCTGTGTCCGTAGTAAATGAGGTTGCTCGGGAAGAGGGTATATTGAGATCCCGAAACTCCCCCACTGCGTATGTCAGCCACCATGGATATCTTTTGTAGTTTTTAGTCTCGTCGTTTAAGTAACAGTTGTTGAAGTCTGATACTCTTTCTAGTCTGTTGAACCAATAGTAAGAAAAACTCTGCCCTCCATAACCAACATCAACAGATAAATAAATAGGAGCATAATACCAATCTGTAACACTGAGGTCCAAAATCAAACTGTCACCATTGACAGAGAGCACTTTAGAAATACCAGATACTGTCGTTCCAGAAAAGAAGGTATTTAGAATCTCCCCCACTTCATAGTTATGTCCAGGGCAAGAAGCTAAAACATAAGGCCACTCGAATGATTCTATTTTGAAAGCTGCTTCTGTAGTACTACAAAATCGAAATGGACATCCCTTTAGAGGAACATAATACTGGGAAATCCATACTTTTGTGCCTGGTTCCGGCCAGAATTGCCAATAGTCATCATCATACCATTGTGTGGGACAATGTATGTGCAACTCATCTTTGTAAGTACCATCATTTTGATCTACACCATATTCAATCTCAGTAAAGTAACTATATTTTCTTTCAAAAAATGGTTGGGTAGTTACATTTCTATAATACAAAAAACCAATTTCCACATAGAACTTGGTTTCAGAACCTTCCCAGTAAGGATTGTACTTTTCCACTTGATGGTTGTCATCCAGTACTATATCTATTGAGTGATCTGGGTGTACATTCTTAATTACACCCATAGAAAAGTACTTGGAAATATCTGGAAAAGCTCCTATTCTACCATTGTAACTTCCATATGCTCTGTAGTTTGCTGATTGTAGTGCATAAATACCAGGGGGTGTGTCATAGAAGAAAGCCATTTCTATTGTTACATACTTTGCTTCTACTGATTGTACCCTAGAACGGTATCCATAATTAGCCCACGTGGTTCCTTGTGCCTTTTCCCCCGTCATTACATAGTCATAATAAACCAACTCTCCTGGTCGAAGATAAAAATTCTCATTATCCATCTCTATAACTACATAGAGAATATAATCAGGGGGCCTTATATAATCGGAAGTAAAAGTACCAAATACAATATGCTTACTTGAATCGTAAGGAACTGCATACCAGTCGTATATCTTTCCATAATACCAATAATCCTGAACACACCACCATTGTGGACCCAGATTGAAACCCCCACCACCTACAAGTGCTTGTGGCTGAGTTCCCCATACATATTCCTGCTTTTGGTAGTCAACTTCCCCAGGATAAGCCTCCCCCAATTCCCAAGTACCTTCTAGTACTTCCCATCTTCCATCAGGATCCCATTCTTTGGTGTTTGATTCAGATACCAAACCAGGATCATAACTGGAGAAAGCATCAACAAAGATATAACCGGAGTTTGCTGCTCCAGGGGGATTAAGAAACCAATTCGGCTGAGAGGTCATTAGTAATTCCCTGCATTAACCAATACATACCGATTGAATGGAAGGTAGAACATAGCCAAGATATCTGAGTATATAGATAAATGTAGCCTAGAATTTCGATGGAAGTAATCATAGACCCTAAACTGGTCAGCATAAGAACCGGCAACAGGCCCATATCCTTCCACATAATCAGTATGAGCAATTGCTAGTGCCGATCCACCTGCTTGCAAATTCTCCAACAGACTACCCAACACAAACTCCCGGAAGTTGGTCATAACTGGAACGTAAGCACTGCGTTGTTTGTTGTAGGATACATTTACATAGGAACCTATTGCCAAAGATATGTTAATACCAGTAGCGTCAATAGTCCATTCTTTGTTTGTGGTATCATTTATATTGCCTGCTAACCAGTCGTTTAGTGAAGGCTTCCACTCCTCATCTTCCTGAGAATACCATAGCCTGTGCCCTTTGTAGAGGCTGTTGCCAAGACTCTGGGTTACTCGAAATGTCTCATTTGGAACCGCTGGTATGTTAGAAATGTGATAGGAACCCCCCATCTTCATTCCCGCTTGACCAGCTCCAGGTAAAACTATACCTGATCTCTTAGCAGCTTCAGATAGAACATTAACATGAGAAGCTTCTAAGAAATCACCTGGTTTCTTTTCTGGTAAATCTCTAGGCTCCATCATTAACTCCAAATATCATTAAAATCTACTTCCTGCACCAGAAGCTTTCCTACCTCAGACTGTATTGGATCCCCCGTACATATGGCTCTCCAACCTTTTCCCTTGACATAGGAATGGTTCCAGGTAACAAATACAACCCCATCAGTATTAGTAGACCAAAATCCTTTCTCTTTGAACTTCATAGTCAAGGAAAGTAATGGGTACCTAACGTCTTCAACATCATAGGTAAACTCTTCCCTAGTTGAATACCCTTCCAACAAAAGTGTCCTGGGTAGCTTCTTACCATGAAAAATCTCCACTGACTTACTGTTTATACACCCTATAGTAGCATCCAGCTTAGGTGCTAACGTATCATAAAAGAAATCGTAAGGTATTTGAGGCCATGTTACCGACCATTCCTTTATCGGAGATACTATTGTTTGTATTGTATCTGGGGAATCTATTTCCGTAGCGGGCTTTGTTGTTATCCACTTATCTCTCGTTGCATCATAACCCCCATCAAAGTCATACCACCAGTACCTACCAGTAAGGTTATCACATACATACTCCCCACTAATGTCACTCGATATCTCAAGGAATGTTCTAGGATCGTTAGGGTCTGAGTCCTGTGAATTCTTTGTCTTGTTTGCAGGTTTATAATTTACTACTGCTTTCACATACTCCTCATAAGTACCATCGGGAGCAGAAGAATCCTGTGAAAATGGATCTATAGGTTTTGAATCCGTAAATGATTCAAAATTTATGCTGTCAACAATTAAAGAGGGAATACCTGTAAAATAGACTCTAGCCAAATACTGTATACCTCCCAAGGCTGCTACAGGCCTGGGAAGAAACTCATTGATGAAGTCAGCAAGATCCTCTGATGCCAACAAGTATTCCTCTATGGCACTGGCTACTTCTCTGGAAACAGACCCAGAGCGTTTGAGAAGCCTTACTTTTACCCCCCCAGAAGTGGTCAATCGCCATTGTGACTTGTCTATCATTTTAATGCTCCTACAGAAATCCTGGTATTTCGTTCAATGGAAGAAAGTACTTTGAAAGATTCTTTTCCTTGTTCCACCAACCTTTTCTGGGGATCTTCTTTCTTGAGCAAAGCATCCTGAAACTGATTGAAGAAATCAGAAAATCCAAACCTACCTGCTTCCATCAATGATGTAGGTTTTTGTTTTTTAAGTGCCTCTAACTTTTCAATCTGTGCTGATATGCTGCCATACTCGGCTATCTGTTGTTCTGTAGCGTATGGATTCTTTGCAAACTCTCTTGTGGCTTTCTGTGCTTCTGTTGTTTTGTTTTGTATGTCCCACAACTTCTGCTTCAGCTCATCTAGTTGCTTGGTAGGCTCATACATAGGTGTCTTTTGCCATGCTTCCTTAATAATCCTACCAGCATCTGCAAATCCTAATCCAGCCTTAGTACAAGCATTTATCTTCATTACCAGCTCTTGAAATTGTCTTGCTGGTGTCTCAGTGATTTCGTATATCCATTTTTGTGCTCCTCCCAGCGGATCTTCTTGACCAAATATCGGGGAGAGTATGTTCAACCTTCTGTACTGATCGCTCCCCTCCCATTGTCGTTGTCGCATCCATTCTAATTCTCTTTGATACTTCTTTTGATACTCCAAGATCAACTGCTGTTGTTTTGTTGCTTCTTTTTCTGGTGCTTCTGCACGAGCTTTGTTGCGTCTCTCTATAGCAACTGCTTCAGCATTGATGGCATCTATTACTTGGCTCGTGATTGGCAATTCTTTCATCAACACATTTATTCTTTCCTTACGTACATTTATATCAGACTTCAGATTACTAATCACATTACCAGCAGCAGAAACTTCAGGAGCATTTCCAAATCTATCCTGTGCTTGAGAAAGTTCTTTTTCTATCCCCACTATCTCATTTTTCAGCTTTTCCATTTCTATCCGTTTTTTCTGTATCTCTTCCCTAACAACAGGAGAAGCTTCAGCATAAGCAACTCCAGGACCAGCTCTCATTGACCTTGCTTTCTGGTCCAACTTGATTGATTCTTCAGTGGCTTTATTTCTACGATCCAAAGCAGCATTGTAGTCATCCAAAGTAGTTTTTATTGCTATTTCCTGCTCCTTCACTTCTGGTTTCTTCCTGCCTTCTTCTTCCAGTTTCTTTCTTCTTTCTATAGCCTCATCCATCTTTGTATTATAATCATCCAATTCCTTACTAGCATCACTTGTTCCCTTACTCACCTCCCCCCACCACCAACTTAAACCTGCTACGGCAAGGGCCACCAAACCTACTATAGCCAACCAACTTCCAGTTCCTATCGTAGCTGCTGCAATCAATCCCTTAATAGTAGTTCCAGCCATGGCAGCAGCTATAGACAAGCCCTTGAAAGCAATACCCAACGTAGTTACAACAGTAATGGCAATAAACAAATTCTTGACCAACTCAGCATGATCCCCTATGAATGCTCTTATAACTTCACCCCATCTTATCATTATAGTAAGAACATGCTTGGCAGCAGGAGCAACTGTATCACCCAAATACCGAGTCATAATGCCTAGAGCATCCTTCCATGTACTCCATAAACCCAACAGGGACTTAGATTGCTTCTCCATCAAGTTTGCAAACCTACCACCTGCCATACTTAATGATTCGATTATTTTCTTCAAATCCTCAAAAGAAATCTTTCCAGCAGAAAGCATCTTCTGGGCTTCTTGGGTGGTTACTTTGTAATACTTTGCAATGTCTTGTAACGACAAAATACCACGAGTACTTAACTGACGGAAGTCTTGTGTGAGTAGCTTGCCAACACCCCGCACTTGGTTGAACACTAATGCCAGGAACCCAAATGGTGTACTGGTACCTGATGCTGCATTACCCAACATATTCAAGGTACGCATCAAGTCATCACCACGTTCCCCGAATTGAATCAATCCACGAGCAGCTTGTAATATCTCAGGCATCTCGAAAGGTGTCTTGGCAGCGAATTCTGTTAGAGAAGCCAACGTCTTTCTCGTCTCTTCTGCACTACCGAGCATTGTGTCGAAGGCTATGGTAGTCTGCTCGAATTGCCCCGATGCCATCAATGCCCTTCTTAATGTTGTGAGAGAGGCAGCAGCAGCCAGGAAGGGAGCAACAAGGGATCCCACTGTAGCACTCATCTGACCAACAGCTTTTTCCGTCTCTCCCTTGGCATTGGTTAGATCATTCTTCAATCCGGAAGAATCGCCCCGCACACGTATCCAAGCTTTGCCTAGTTCAATTCCCATGACGACGCCTCTTTTTTCTCTGCCTACAAGTACTCTTTACTTCCTTGGCTTTCTCTTGCTCCATCAATCTACTAGCCAACGACTTACCAGTTATCCTGGCTTTGATTGCTGTACCATCAGAAGCTCTACCCGGAATCAGTCCATCCTTATCAGCTTTTGAAGCAACAGACATAGTAGAGCTTTTTTCCACTCTACCTTTAATGCTTCTAAGATTTTTCTTGTCGGTCAACAGCATATAGATCTGGTCCAATGACATATCCGCTACTTCTGCTAAACTTTTGCCTCTACCACCCTCCCAAGGATCGTCGCAAAGTAACCGTATTTCTCGTGGACCTATGCCGTAAAGCAAACCAACAGGTAATTCTCGCGGCTCACTGTCTTTGGTCTCTTCTTCAACAGCGAGCCTCATCCATTTCCCAAGTCAGGCGTACTGGCTCTTTCTACTTCTCTACTTACATCAATCAACAACGCTTGATCTTCAGCCATCTTCTCAATGACTTGTTCTTTTGTGACCCCATACTTTTTGAAGCACAACCACACCACTGTAATCATACCATCAAAACACCCCGTAACCCACCAGCTCACATAGGGGATCTTTACAGGGTAAATTGATCTACCTGCCAGGCTCTTATAAGTCTCAGGCTTGAGTATACCCTGATCCAACAAGGCTGCTGCAAGTTGTTTGGTACGACCTTCCATAAGTTTTGTAGCATCCAATGACAACTCTTCTGCTACAAACTTTTTCAGCTCCTCTGTAACTTTTATAGCACCTGGATCAAATGCTTGCTTTGGTGGTAAATCACTGACATCCCATCTTGCTGCCGCTTCAATCTTCTCTAACAGTATCTCATTCGAGGGTGAATTTTCTTTCCAGACCTTTAGATACTTTTCTCTGTACTGCTCAAGACAAAGCTGCTCGGCTTCTGTCAATTCCTTTATCGACAATGGGCGAACAGTGCATTCTTTGTCTCCAAAAGTTACTGTAAGAGGGCGATCTGCTTTCAACGCCCTAGCCATATCTTCTGACATTAGTTCTTCTCCTTTAGTCAGGTAAATTGTTGTTGGTTACGTGGGCAATGTTCTGCTGGTTGCTCCAGATTGGCCTGGGAAGTAGAACTTACCATCGGCTCCCCAACTCGATGTCCATCCTATAACCTCACCAGAATCAACGTTGACTGTGAGATTGAAGTCAGAACACAAAGCCCTCGGGAAATCCCAATACAATGCCGAAGCATCTAGCCACAATACAGCTATGGCAATGTCCCCAATATCAAAGAGGTCATAAACCTCATCTGCTGTATCGAACTTGCCTTCCGCTGTAAAGGTAGCATCCTTGCGACCAGCTAGACGGTTTGTATAGCCTTCGGAATCACTGTCTCCCCATTCACTAACCGTAGTGATCTTGGGGTTTACAGCCCACTGTGTTGTTCTAGCACATTGAGAAGTGCCAACAACAAACTTTCCATTCTTTCCTGATAATGTATTTTCACTGGACATTTATATCCTCCCTATGGTTAGGAAATACTGCTTACAGAAATACTACTCGACGACTCACTTTGTGAAGAACTACTATTGGAACTTACTGAAGATTGACTCATGGAAGATACACTGCTTGTACTGCTACTCGACAAACTACTAACCGAAACACAACTACTTGAAGAACTCTTCGAAGATACACTGCTGGTTGAAGAGCTGCTTGTAGAAATGCTACTGGTAGATATGCTACTGGTAGATACACTGGTGCTTGAAGAGCTTGTAGAACTTGTGGAAATACTGGATCTGCTACTTGAGGAACTACTGCTTCCACTTGTTGACGATGTACTCATCGAAGAAGTAGAGCTACTCGATGAAGAAGATTCCTCATCGTCACTTCGTCCCAGTATGTAAATCGAATAGGTAACTGCTCCTCCACTTGCCCTTAACGTAATTCTGCTTCCTTCATCTTTCTCTACATTAAAACCATTCTCTGCTACATTAGACTTAAACAAACAACCTTGTCCCAACAGAGCTCCCCCATTAGCTACAGTGTGAGCTCCTATAGCCTGCCATCCATTAGAAGAAGATGGGAAGACTTCCAACTGGCCATCATCGGTAACAAGATTCTCGTTGACAATGGCAATAGCTATTACTTCTTCCATAATAATATCTAAGCCAAGGGCATCTTTCCCTACTCCTGCTCCTATGTCAACACCAGTAAAGTCATAAATATCAATAATCTCTTGATAGGTATCTGCAAGTGTACGATTTTTGCTTTCCCATACACGGTTTGCTTGATTGACACTAACTCCACCTGTAAGAGTCTTGCTGTAGTTGAGTGTGGGTTGTGTAATAGATACAACAGCCAAGTCCGTCAGGGTATTTTGATAAGTTCCCGACAACTTGACGTTGAGTTTTGGTCCTGATAAAGTTCTTGTCATCTATGTTTTCCTTTTATCCTGCTACTGGTACATCTACTACGAATAAATAGCTAATGTCCCATTGATAAATAGCATCGTCAATCCTGATTCCCATATCCGTGTCGTAGAAAGTTGTAATGTGATTGCCATTGCTTAGTGTAACCACACCAGTTGGGGCTTGTGTAGGGTGTCCTCCATAAACTTTCATTACCTCTTCTACTAGGTAAGCTGCTATCTCTTTTGCTGTTCTGCTATCCCCTGAAACTTCCTTGGCTACCACACTAAACTTTTTGTTGACACGTCTTACTTCCCTAGTACCAACCAACGACGACATTCTGGCTTCCCTACTAACATCTACTGTCTCCATGACACAGTAAGGAAAAGCTTGCCCTGCTGGTGCTTCTTCATCCCATAAAAGGGGACTTGTTCCTCCAAGAGCTGCAAATATAGTATCCAGGGAACTTGCATTCCATGCTGCTACTATTGCTGTATCTAAATCTGCTGTTGCTACTACCATTTACTCAATAGGTCCATCTATGATTCGTTCGATGTTACGAATCTCTTCATTAAGGGTTCTTCGCAAAAACGATCTTTTCAATCTCAAACTTGTTTCCAAAATCAGACCATACTTCAAAGGTGTACCAATGTATCCATCTACTATGTCTGTCCCTTGACTTTTCACTTCTGAAAAAATTGTCTTCATCAATAGTGTTGTGTCAGCCCTGGGAAATTCTCCTGGTTTCGATCTCTCTGTTACAACTATCCTAGTTGATTTCTTTTGTACTTTCTTTCCATCCTTCCCCTCGACCAAAAAATACCTAGTACGTTCTTCCTTGGTAACGGGAACACTGATATTTTGAACAATTTTGTCTCTTAAATACTGTGTTGCTACTGTTACTCGCTTCTTCAACGTCATTCTGGTTTTTGACATTACCTTGTCAATAAACCATTCAAAACGTGCTGTACTAGCTGCTTGATCTCGCCACCTACGTTCTTGTGCAGCTAGTACAGCCGGAGAAAACATCGCCATTAACCACCTGACTTTTTCAAGTTATCAACATACTCAGGCATATCATCTTCGAATACAGGCTGGTTGTTGGGAACCCTACTACCGGGATTCAAAAGGTACTTACCAGGCAGTTCATCAACATCATCCATATCAGGTTGTGGTCCTTTTGACATCTTAACGTGTTTGTCTTTCAGGAGCCATACGATTTCTCGACACAAGGTTTTCATTCTGTGTACGTCGAGTTCTCCCTTCTGTGCTGGCACCCCCTTGATCTTGTCAATACTGAGGGGCCTATCATCTGAATTCAAGGCACTCTCAATCCTGTCACACAATTCCGGGTTGTCACATAATGGGTCCGTTATCTCATAAGTGAGATTTGCTGGATCAACTGACAACTTCATCCCTGGTATTACAGGTAATGAACCTAAATGCCGAGCTTGATCTTTTGGTATAACAGGCTCATTAGTTGGACTTTGGGGATTGCGTATTGTGGTTCTGCTGGCCTTGATTGCAGATCGAAGTCTACAATTAGGTATAGCTTGCAACAGCAAATCCGATGAACGGGGATGATCGGCTTCTATTGTGAAGGGGGAAATGATGATTTCTTCTTTTACTTGTGTTGACATAATTCTTTCGTTCTCCTTTTGTTTGTGTTCTTCAATTTAATATCCATACTTGGTAGGCGAAGAACAAACCTACCAAGTATGGTTTGCAGTGGTAGAATTACATTGCTTCTACCGGGGCTACGAAACTACGCGGGAGCTGAAGTAGTAAGAGCCGCTGCTCCACCACGCTCCAACTGCCCACCATAACGGGCCATGCAGACAATCAACATCTCGTTGCGTCGCATAAGGGTGTCACCTTCCGTAGAGGTACGAACGGTTAGTCCCTTTCTGCGATACATGCGATAGCGGGCCATGATTGCGTAAAAGATGTCGGTGTTGTCCATACTTTCGTTGATCTTGTAAGGACGCTCCATAATCGAATACGAATCATAATCCATGCCAAACAATCGACGTGCATCAGTTGTTCCAACATTGAGTGCTCGTGCTCGTGCATAGCTGGTTTCAGTACCAACAAAGACGGCGGAGGATTTTACAGCAGCAGAATGCTCTGCTTTGGCAACACCGAATCGCAAGGACTCGTAATTACCAATGCTTGTGGTACCTCCCCATGCAACAGCAGTGGTGCCAGTCTTGTTGACAATGCCTTCCGGTTGGGTAGTACCATTGCCTGTGGCAATGACGTCATCCAAATCTTCCAGCAATCGTTGACCATACTGGGCAGTGATATGAGCACCGAAGTCAATCGGTGTGTCACTGAGGAAATCGAGACCGATACGAACCGAACCTTCCCAACGGAAAATGGTTGTATCGAATGCCGAGATGTAGGAAGTGGTGTCAAACAATGCTATCGAAGTATCGTCAACACCTCCCCAACTGCTCGTAACAGTTCCAGTGGCAACACCTTCGACTCGTCGACCACGATCCAAAGGCTTGACATTCACCAAGGGATACAACTCACCATTTAGCAAAGGTGTGGTGATGACCTGATCGTCGAATACAATAGGAGCGGCTTCTGTGCCACCACTTGTTGCATCGTCGATCAAAGCCTTGATGCCTCCAGGGTAGCCAGTACAAGTTCTGGTCTTCCCTTGCATGGAATCATCCCACATTCCCTTCTCGGCCAAGTGGGCCAAGAGCGACTTCTCATGCTCGGTCAAAGTTTCCCAAGCACGTTGGGGACTGCCTGCCAATCGAGGCGTTACAGACAAGATCTGGAACTTGGCCCAAACTCCTGCCAACGCCTTATCACAAGCACTGGGAGTATTGACAGCCATACCCAAGTTTGTGACAGGCTGACCAGCCAAGGGATGTGGTTTGTATCCCTTCGTATACTTGGGGAACATCATAGCTGTATGGGTATTGTCATAGGACTCAACAGCCTCTTTGACACGAATGTCAACCGGGCTGTCTTCTGTCTCGGCAACTCCACCCAACTCAACCATCATTTTGGCCATTTTAGATACCGTCTTGGTATCTTTCGTCTGGGGCTTGGTTTCCTTTGTCTTAACTTCGGTTTCCTTGGTTTGGGTTTCCTCAGTCTTGGTTTCGGGAACTTCGTCTTCCTTGGAAAGACTTTCAATAGCCTTCTCAAGGTTGTCAGCCAGACGACCAAACTGCTTGGCGAATGATTCCGACTCTTCATCTTCATCACTTTTGGTGAGTTCGATGTACTTGTTGGTTGTCAATTCGCCTGACACCAAGGCTTTGCTGACGGCTTCTTTGTACTCGTTGTCATCAGCAGTTTCCTTGACATCGAGGTTCGCTTGTGCCCACTTCTTCAACTTTTTGGTAATATCCATTATGGACTACCTCCTCTACTTTACGAGTAAAAACAAAAGAGTAGCGAAAATACAATTCCCACTCTTTACTTCTTCAGCGACTTAAACCACTTGGTGGTTTGTTTCCGCTCTTCAACAACAGACAAAGCTTTCAGAAGCTTTTGCATCTGTTCTCTGTCATCTGTTGTTGCATTCTTTAGGAAGACAACCTTTGCCTCCTCTATTGAAAGTTCCTTTGTAACTTCCTCTTCTGTACCCAATGACTTGAGTACTTCTCCAAGGGAGTTAAATGCTTTGTTCAACAAGGCCAGACAACCACGAGTCAAACCTTCTACACGAGATGCTTCTTTTATGTCTTCACGAGCATCCTTAATCTTGGTTTCGTTTGACTTCGAAATCGTTCTTCCTTGTTTTGTTTCCATATTGAGAAACGACTTGGTAATATCGACTTTTACCTTTTTAGGCTCCCCTATGAATTCGATGCTATCACCGGACATTTGCCAGTTTACTGAGAAGTAAGGACCATCCCATTCTTTTTGGAAAATGACTTTGTCTGGGAATGTTGCTGAAACACTGGATTTCTCACCATATGTATCTCGAATGGACTTGTTTAACTTCTGGGAAATATCTTCATATGATCCACTGGGATTTACATACATTGACTTCTCTTCTGTTTCTGCTTCTTTTCCCACTTTCAACATGGGACCACCACACTCGGGACAAATTGAATCCTTTAGAAGCTCATTTCCCTGTTGCTTATAGCCACAACTCGAACACTTGTAAGTGCTCATTGCTTTCATTTCCTTGTTACTGGCTGACTTTTCTTCCTCGTTGCTGACTTCGTCTCCATTGTCATCGGTTTCTTCTGGTGTGCTGGTTGTGTTCTCTTCTTCTCCTGCCTCTCCCTCTCCTGTTCCAGTTCCCGACAAGTCCTCATTTTCTTCCTCCTTCTTTATGCCGATAAGTATACCATAATCGGCCATTTTCTTTAGTTCATCAAACGACGCACAGGTAACTTCTTTACCCCACTTCCCATTTACTTCCCGATATGTAATACCTGGAACCATAGTGGGCTTCTTCTCACGCAATGTCTGTCCTATGGATTTCATAATGGGGGATGTTAGTTTCCCTCCTTCAATCAAGGACAACAAGACATCCTCTGTCTCCGCCCCAGGATTGGCAGGAACACTCACGAGAGATTCTTCCATTATTTCTGCCTTGTGAATTTCAAATCCACCTGTCTCTTTTCCATTTACTGATTTGCGTTTCTGGAATTCTGTTGCCTTGAAACCGTGGCTGAATCTTCCCATCCCGTTGTCTACCATAACGGCAGCATCATGGGAAGTGTCATTGATATCCACAATAGCTGACAATACCCGCACGCTCTTATCGTTTTGGGATATGGTATACAAGTACTTGCCAATTGGCATCGTATGTATATGCTGCCACAAAAGTAGCATTTTGGGATCCAGTTCCATTCCTTCGGAGTGAAGAATATCCTTATCCCGATCCTCTATTGAAGTTGTAAGTTTGTGAACGAACAACATCAAGGTATTCTTAGGCAACTTGATGTCCCGGGGCAATCCCTTCATTATCTCTTTGAAACGATGACTAGAATCGGCTTTGCTTTCCAATTCCATCTCATCGTTGCTATATACCAGTGTCTGAGCTGCCTTTTGCAGAATGTCGTCAAAACTAATGCTGCGAGTTGCTAATCTCTTATAGCAGACATCTAGTCCAGCAGCATCTGCCAAGGTCTTGACATAGTTATCTGCTGTAGTAATGCCTCGACCAAAACTGGTAAGCTTTTCTTTTCTACCACGAATTTGATCTATCAACCAATCATTATCTAACATAGATTTTGACTTCCATTGTAAGTAACAAATAGCAGCTCTCTGCTTGTTATCTGGGTATTCCTCGTTCATTACACTATCAGCCATACACCTGGATACGAACTTATCTTTTTCCTCTCCAGTTTTAGGCTTTGGAATTGGCATGTTTTATACATCCCTTCCTGCTGCGTAGTGTATGTTTAGTGCCCCATCAGATCCCGCCCCTCTTACAAATCTGATACGTCGCAAATCATCTATATCAAACATTTTGGGTTCTGCTGTGGTCAACAACATCATACCCGCAGTCTGTGTGGGAGTAGTTGTGTTGTCCATTGTGTAACTGACATTTTGACTTGTTGCCTGCAACTCTACTGAGGTAGCGTTAGCTGGTATAGTCAAATCAGCAGCAGTCTTCAATGTGGCAGTGGCGGAAACTTGTTCAAAAGAGATAAACATACTACTCATTCATCCTTTTACAAGCCGTGGCATCAATTGTCACCAACTGCTTAATGGCAGCGGTGTCATCTGCAGTGATTTTCTTTAACCAAGTAACAATGGAACCTATATCCACTTGGTCTGAACCAGCCGGGGTTTTCCTGATACCACATTTCAGGTCTCGCTCAACACCCAATCTTTTCAGGGTATTGAACGTTGCCGTTCGGATTTCTCTAACCCGAACAATTTCACCAAGTTTAATAGCCCTGATTACATTGTTGAAATGGTTTTTTGGTAACTCTAACATCTTCTATGTTCCTTTCTTACCAAGGCGACGAGAAGCTGGAACTGCTTATGCTGCTCGACGAACTACTGTTGGAAATGCTACTAGCAGAAGACTGACTTGTTGACAAACTACTCCAACTAGAACTGCTTATGCTGCTAGCAGATTGACTACTGGCAGATTGGCTGCTTGTCGATATACTACTGACACTGCTGACGCTGGAAACACTTGTAGAAATACTGGAATTGCTCGAGTAACTGGAGGGGCTACTGGAACTTCCACTCGAAGCACTGCTGGAGCTGGGCGACGAGCTGGTCGAGGCACTACTGACACTGGATGTGCTGGATGTGCTGGACGAGCTGCTCGATTCAGATGTTTCACTCGATGCACTGCTAGAACTACTCGATACACTGGAAGCACTACTAGCACTAGTACTGCTAGAACTAGAGCTGCTGGACAGATCTTCCATGGAGAGAATTGACAAGCGATCCCCAGACGATGGTCCAGGGAATTGTAACGACCCTGTATGGAAATTCAAAATATCGGGTGTGCTTACTTCCCCAGTAGATTTTGTATCTATCAACACTGCCTGCCAGATTGTGTTGTCTGCTAGGTTAACTACCACACTTGTAGCGGCAGCTCCTGCATCGGCATCATGGGTAGCAGCAGGAACCGTGTCATCTCCTGCCTTCATCATGCGGGAAATGGTCAACTGTCTTGTTGCCAATCCTACTGGTAACCCCAAACCAAACGTAACATTCTTTGACATTATTTGTCTCCATAGAATAAAAAAAGCTGTGACGGACTTTGTCTTTTATCCATCGCAGCTTCTATTTGGAACGCCTAGATGTGTTTCTCTTATGACTATAAATATATAGAACTGAGAAACCGGTCACAATAGGGACTTTAGAAAATTATTTTGAGTGTATGTAAAGAGTGACATACACAAGAATGGTTTCGCTGTGACCCATACTTTTGAAGGGTTCTAGGTTATCTAAGAACTCTCCGAGTCCACTATAAGTACGAAAGTACTTACAACTCTTGTTGAGTTCTTCCCTCATTAAAAAGGTATCCCAGTAAGTATCATCATACCTTTTTATACGCATGAGTACTGCTTGTTTTGTGGGTTTACTGGAAACTACTAACGAGATTCTTTCTGGTAGTTCTTCCCCTACCTCATAGAGAGCACTTACTTGGTCATCCGGTAAAAACATATTTCCATCATTGTCATCATACGTACCCCAAAGTGACTCTCTATAAAGTACTGGGGTTTCATACCTGAAGTTTTTCATTTTGTTTACCTCCTTATTCTTCTGGATGTATATACATCGTAACATGAGCAATAATAGACTCATCTCTTTTTAGATTACAGAATGGTTTCTGGTCACTTAACCATTCCTCAAATCCTTGCCACAAAAAACTATATTGACGATGCCCACTTTCTTTCTTCCATCTCAATCCACCAAAGTCACCAAAGTTTCTCACTCTAACTGGTACAGATTGTTTTGATGGTGTGGAGGAAAACCTTAATGAGATTTTGTTGGCAATAACTACTCCCTTATTAACCACATCCTTCATATCAAACATCAGACTTAGAAAATGATATCCCACAACAAATTTATCGCGATCAAATTTATCGAGATACTCTTTTTCTGATGGGTCACATACTATCAGTTCGAAAGCCCTCATCCAATCGTAGTATCTCAACACTGGGGTTTCCACCACCCATCTCTTGTTTTTCATTCTTGTGTTCTCCTTTGTGATTCTCTGGTTTCAAACCTTTTGGGTCTCTCAAACCCATCATTGTATACTCTACAATGAATTAACTCTCCCTTGTTTCCGTGTATCTCCATCTTCATAGTGAAGTCGATACCTGCTACCATTGCCTCACAGAAACTCTTCTCAAACTTGGACATGCTTCTTATAAATATCGCCAACGACTCATCATCCTTGATTACCTCTTTGTAGTTTGCATTTGCTGCCATCCCTATTATATCTCCTCTTGTTCTTCTGTTTGAGAAAAGTCAAAAGATCTTCTCTTAGTAAAGATTTCCTGAGCTTGTACCTGTTCTACCTTTTCCTTACCTTTACTTTTTCTCTTCATGGTTACTTCATCATTCAGGAGACTCAAGGTAAGTATTCTTTCAGGTCTTCCCGAGATTCTGTACATCTGCCCATCTTCGGTAGCAAAATTAGATTCATTGTAGGACACATTATAATCAACACCAGTGGCCTGGAAAGATACTGTTTCCCCTTTTTCATTGGTTATCTCTACAGTAACACAGGTACCCATTTTTAATGGTGACAAGAAATTATTCATTTTTGTTCTTCCGTTTGGGAAAAGTCAAAAGTCCTAGTCTTTCCTCTATCAACAGCACAAGGTCTTCTTTGATTGAAGTAATCTGATCGTCTGGCCATAGTAGAAAATTGACTACATGACATCCTTATGTTTCTCTCGTAACAAGATCCACAAACTGGGTATTTTGTTATGTTGTTGAGTGAGTCAAGAAATACTGCTTCTCTCTCAGTCAATGGTATGCTGCATTCACTACACACGTACATAGGCCAACTAAGTTTTGGCATGGTTGTGCTTGTAAAAGGCAATTTCTCTTTCATCGGGGAATACTCAACTGTTCAGACATTTTCTTTCCAACCTGTATATCCATATCAAGCACACAATATATGTATATGGCCACTTCACAACCTGCCCACTTACAAATTTGTGCCCTCAAATTCTTCTCTTGTGTAGCATCCAAACGAAAGGTTGTTCTTACCAACAATTTATCTCCAGGGTCAAATTTCAACCTGCTACAACTAACCTCAGCCAATCTGGGCATGTTTTGGTTCATGGTATTTTCCTCCTTTTAACTGTATAGCCTTACAATTGTCCATACAACAACCAACCAGAGTATTAGTTGGGATAACAGTAACGATATTAAGGGGGTATCATCTTCTTTCATTTGTTTTCTTCCTTTCGTGTCCCTTATTATATTCCCCTACAAAGAAAAAGAGTAGAAGCTCTAGAGCATTTTGGCGTACAGCATTAAAGCAACCAAAATACACGTCCAGCTTCTACTCCCTGACCGACACTCTTTCAATCAATAAGAATCGTCTGACTCTTCCTCAGGTTCAGGTTCAGGCTCCGGTGTAGGATCTGGCAACTCAACTTCCTCCTGAATAGGCAATTGAGTAATGTTGAAGGAATCAACATCGGGTGCTTCTGGAGATACCTTGTCCTCAACCTTGAACGTTGTGGACCGAGGTGTAGTAGGATTCCCTGCTGCATCTGTATAGCTCAATTCCAGAGTTACAGACTCGTCAAGGATAGCCTTGACTTGCAACACTTGAGCTACAGGGTCCAAATTCCAAACCAGCTCGGTAACAGGCTTTTCAACACTTTCAAAAACCCCACGAGCCACAAATTGCTGGTTTGCAACATCGCTCTTTTTTGGAGCATTGATTGCAACCTGATAAGTAAACACTTGCTTCTTTTGTCCCATAATGATTTCCTCCTTCTGGGAAAGTAACGTAACATCAAATTCTTCAGGCTCTAATAACCTGAAGATAACAACTCTAACAGCCGCTTCTATACTGTCTAACTTGATTTTCAAGCTAAGTAATTCGTTGCCTATACAACTGAATCCCTGTACGACTTTATCCTCCAAACGAATCAACTTTGTGAGGATCTCATTTACTCCATTCCAAGGCCACATTTTTCTTTGTCTCCCTATTGTATGTTTAATGGATTTTACCTTTGCTATTTCTTCCATTCCACTTTTTTCTCTGGCTGGTTTCGTAGCTTGTTATTCATATCAACTGTCCACTGTGCTATACGCCTTGTGGCTGCTAGTTCGTCTATTGTATTCCTATAGTCATGCCTTCTAAACCTAGCTACCATCTTCCTCCATAGTAACATGTCTTTATCCATGTTTTTAGGGGGAATAAGCTGATTTCCAGTAACTCTTAACCAAGATCCAGTAATAGCAATAAACCTGTCTTGTACTGCTAAGCACAACTGTATGGTATCTTGGTCACTAGTTTGCAGAACATTATTATGTATCACATTGTTTCTTCTAGCCATTATCACTGTTATTCCTTTATTCTTGTTTGAGGTTTCTTAACCTTTCCCTTAGTATGGTACACATACCTCTTCTTCTCACACGTTCTTCTACTGTTTCGTCGTTATTGTTATTCGTGTTGTTTTCTAGGGGGATACTATTTGTTTCTTCTTCCCTACAGTAGTATCCATCAAATATCTTTGCCAGTCGCATGGCTGTTCCTTTTTCCAGTCTCCTATCTGTTTTTTCTTCGAATGACATCATACTGTTAAGCATGTTTTGTAGCTTTGTATCTGTTGATTTCCAGACACCACATTCTAGTATTGCAATGGAGTTATCTATGCTTATTTTTTGCATTGTTTGTATCCTGATAGATAGATGCTTTCCCTATAGTGATTGTACTATGATTGATTTGCTTTCATTGTGTGTTTTTTCTTCCACTCCCCTATTATACATTCCCGGCAGGGTAGTATTGCTTTAGCTCCACAGATAGGGCATCTTCCCATTTCTCCAGATGTGGTATAAACTAGATCATCTATGGTTTCTTCTGTAGGTTTCTTTGTGTAGTACTTAATGCAGTTTCTCTTTATGATTTCTGCTACGGTTAACCTTGAGATTCCCAACATTCTACCAATAGCTCTATTCGAAGTAGTATCTTTTAGCCTCAGCACTTCCCTTTGTATTTTTTCACTCAACAACCTGCTCATTGTTGTTCCTTTTGGTTATACATCTTGCCTTCGTTGTATTCACTTACTCTATTGTTGTACTCCTCTATATAACCCTCAGCATCTTGATCCTGCAACCCGTACTCAAGCCTAGGTGTGCATTGGCAGTTACACCTCTCACCAGGAGGCAAACTATAATGACCGGGCCAGGGTATTCTATATCCTGCTAATTCCCACATACCATCTTTGTCTGCTGGAACACCATCAAGATTGGCATGTGTGGCCCTTGTTGTTGTACCCAACACAGAAAGCCATACAGGCCTCAGTGTGCCCATGAGCTGGGGATCGCTTGTCAATTCATCCATTGAGGCTTTGCGGGCGCCATTCAAAGCGTTACCGGCTTCTGTACGGGCTATATTAGTTGCCCTTGACAACGAATACTCATCACCTATATCCCTTAACTCTTCTGCTATCTGTCTAATTGATTTACCATTCTTAATACCAGCATCGAGAATCTGATTAACATCGGTACCAAAAGTGGCTTGAATATCATCCCAGTAGTCTTGCCCAAAAGTATCTGTTAGTTGTTGGGCTATGCTATCCATCATCCAATCTGGGTATTCGGTTAGAAAATCAACAGATACCCCATTAGCTATTAGAACTTCCCCCAGTTCTTCTGCTTGATTTGGATTATTGGCTAGCCATTCTGATGCTGTAGAGGGCATTTAGATTTCCTAGTGTATGCAAATTCAGTAAATTCTTCCAGGAACATTACTAACAGGCACTTCATCTATATGGATTATTTCTCCCCCCAACATAGCTACTATTCTTTTTGCTTCAGTAAGTTCAGGATTTGGATCTGCTGGACTTGTTCCTGTTTCATCTAGTAAACTATTAAGTTTTTTAGCAAGTTCTTCATTGGATGATGACCATTTCCAATCTGTCAATTCTGCCCATTCACCATTTAGTAGAATCACTGTAGTCATTACAGGTTTCCTCTCACTGCATTTGCTATTAAAACAAACAACTCAGGGTCTTTTTTTGCCAGCATGACAGGCGAGCTCGTGTAGTGTTCCAATCCCACTGACAACAACTCAGTAGCTCCACTGTTTTGGTATATCTTGCCCATATAGTCATTGATCCACTTCTTTTTATCTGTTCTTTTTTTGTAAATTTCTCCCTGTTCGTAACCAGCACCCAAATGCTCAGTTTTTGCCCCTTCCGTAACCTTTTTCCGATAAGTACCCATAGCCCTCATTATATGAGGATTACTGTGCTCTAACCAATGCCCCATTTCGTGTATTATAGATTTTTCGCTTACTTTTCCTATAAAAACTTCTCTGGTACTTTCATGGTAATGACTTCTTTTCCCACCTTTTCCAATGAAGACTTCTTTTCCCTCTGTAGCATTCTTACTAACAAAACTACTTAATTTTTCTACCGACCGCAAAACAGCCTTTTTGTTTAAGCCATTTTCTACATTAACACTTATAGATATTCTTTCACTTTCTGGTACGGTTAAAATCTTTTCTATCTCTGTGTTTGTCAGCTTATTCTCACTTTTTACTTTCTCCTCAAAAGTTGCCAACTCCAATACTGTCTTGTCGTACTCATCTGATAACTTCTTATACTCAGGGTTACTTTCTAAATCAGAATTCCTGTGCTTATCATAATCATCCCATAGTACTTTCCTTTTTTCTTTTTCCTTCTCATCCCCTTTTAATTTCTCAAAAGAATCCAACCAAGTTTGTTTCTTCTCATTTGTAGACTCACTGGTAGCCTCTTGTGCTACTTTCTTTACCTTCCCATGCAAACCATCTTTTCTATCAGTAATTTCTTTTCGTTGCCCACTTTGTTCTTTTTTTCGTTTGTCTGCATCTTTACAGAGTAACAACACCTCTTTTAAGATTTCATTACCACTAACCAATCCACTATTACCCCCTGTACCCCCTCCTGTATCAGGAGCGAGATGGGCGCCTGAACCGGAACCAGTAGTAAACCTACCTTCTGAGTCATGGTAAGGATTAAATTTTAAGCCTTTGAAAGATTTAACTCCTGTCTCTAACTGTACTGTCTTCATCGACTTCAACATACCAACAGCCAGTATTGGTAGCATTGCATCTATAATCTTGCTCTTGAATGTATTATCTTTTGAATTAAATACTTGAGCTGTGAGGTCTGCTGCTACAGGATTGGTTTTAGATTTCTGCTCTACTAGATTCTCTAACTTCTTAGCAGTATTAACCACTTCTTCTTTGATTACTTCTGCTACAGCTTTTGCTAATCTATTTTCAACTTCTACTATCTGCTTACTGTGTATTTTTCTCGCAGCATCTCGACGTATTTGTCGTTTCAACACAGCAGCTTTGAGTCTTATGATAGTAGTAGCTGTATCTAGCAGAAGAGGAGTTATTGTCTCTTTTTTTGAATCAGACACTTTCATAGATTTTTTCCAACCTGGACATCTCAACCTTGGGAACTTCTCTCAACTCTTTTACTGCCTCTTGCAAAGCTTGCACTGTTGCGGGTTTTGGTTTTCCAATAACGGGTGTGCCTGGAATTGGTTTCTGCTCTTGTCTTATTTGTTCTTGAGGTTGTGGTTGTGTTGCTGGAGGAGGCAATTCCTTACCAGCTATAACCCTTGCTATATCCTCAGGCAATCCCAATCCCACTAGTAATCCCTTTACTTGCTCAACTGTTACAGACCCCGCAGCCTTTTGAGCAAGCAATTGTACAATTGGTTGCAATAGTTGTGGGGAAATTGTAGATTGGTTGTCATCCTCATCTGGAGGTAATCCAAGTTTTTCCCTTAGTTCGTTCTGCGTGATATCCCCATTGCTCCTTGCATACTTCCAATTGCTCCACTCTAATGTTGGATCTGTTGCTACACAAGGCTCAACTTCTATCTCAAGTCCTTCCTCTTCTGTGAGATTTTTGATGAAGTTTGTAAGAAGGTTACTGAGCATTTCTAAATAAGTATTTATACGCTTGTAGAATCTTTTCTCAATGTTTGCTACCTGAGCATAACCTCCTACACTTACAGCTTCCCCAAGAATGTAAGGATGAACACAGAAAGCACTGAGGATAGCTGCTTTGGTAGCTGGTTCTGACTTCTCCCAACCCATCTCCTTACTATCCATTGATAGCCGTTCAATTTTTTCAATCATTCCATCAACAATGGCAGGATTGCCATGGTTAGCTATACCGCCCATCAACTTCTTTATGACAGCATATACTGCTCGTCTTTGTGCTGCTGTCAATCTGGGTCTTACCCCAGCAGGAACACCCGGATGGGGATTTCCCCCTACTGTAACTATAGCACCAGGAAAGATGCCATTCTTGAAAAACTGCAAACGACTTTCCCAGATATTATCATTTGATTTGATAGCAGGTAATTGTGTAGAAGCAGGGGACAACGCAGAAAGCATATCTGACGGATCAGGTAAGTAAGCAAAAGCCACATTTCTAGCATCCAATGTCTTGGATTCACTTCCAGGTTTGTTTGGATTCGCTAGCTTGAAAGCAGAGAATGGTCCCTTGGTGTGATCTGGTGTTATCCAAGTAGTGGGAATGGAGTACAACTCTATCTTGCCATCTTTATCTACTTCCCCAATAATGTATCCCCATCCGGTAAGACTAATACTGGCTATGAAAGAATAGATAAACTGCCATTTGTTTTGTATCGAGTTTGGTTTTTTGAGGGCTTCAACAAGGGGATGATCTGTTACTACTTCCTTTTCTTCTTCTGCACTTTTCTTTCCCTTTGGTTTTGCTTTTGAAACCAACCTCTTTACATTTACTGGTTGAGAAGCACCTTCCATAGCAAGTGCATTTACTGCTGAGTAAAGAACCCCTCTATTCAAAGCATAACGCTGTTGATACCTGGATCTACTTTGCCATTCGTTGATTGACCCAAAAGAACCATCAACAGACAAATCCAATGGTAAATTACCAGCAGCTTTGAGTTCCAAAGCATGTGCTCTAACACTAGAAATGAAAGCCTTTTCGGCTTCCATAGAATCCATCAAGGTACTCATTATCTACTCGACTCCTTATTGATATTGGAAGCGGCTACTTGTCTACGAACTTGAATGGCTGTTTCTGCCCGCCAACGCTCAAGTCCCAACTGGCAAGAAGCTGTCAGTGCTGGGATTGTTACTTCGGACATAACCTTGTTTTCATTTCGCAAAGCATCCAAAGCTGTCTCATACTTAACATTGAGAGCTTTGGCTTTTTTAAGTTCGTCTTCAATTGTTGCTATTAGCTCCTTGATAGCAACCGATTTGGAAATTAGAATATCTTCTTTCTTCCCTAGTACAGCTATCAATTCTTTTGCAGACTTTTCCCACTCCTTAGCAAACCGTTGAGCCCTACTATACTCAACCTTAGCCATGAGTTGCTTTAGTAGTGTAAAAAACTTCATGGTTTTTCCTCTTTATTTCCCTGATCCTGTTGTTGACTAGCCCCATTCTCATCAACAAAACGGGTACGCAAATGAGGAGGTATGTTCATACCAGGCATACCAGGTTTTTGAACTGCTGGTCTGGGCATTCTTAAACCTGAGTTATCCATCGGTGCCCTATGATTAGGCAGATCAGGCAATTCTCTCAAAAGATCTTCTTTGTTTACCCTAGGCAAGGGAGGGGGTAGTTTGTTCTTCTCAACGGACAAGATATCTCCATGCAAGTTCTCAGCCAACAAAGACAATACTGCAACGTAATCACCCCTTGGAAATTGATAGGTAGTTCGAATGGCTACTTCCAATGCCCCTCCTTTCTTCGTTATAAGACAGGCAACAAACCCATCACTAGCTGCTGCTTTCTCTGTCATTTCTTTTACAAAATGACTGATTGCTTCTTCTTTACTCTGATGTTCTTTTTCCATTTTAGTTCTCCTTAAAAGTTACATATCCAAAATACCAGGTTTCACTACAAAACCTTGTTGCTCACAAAACTCTAGCAAAGATTGTTTTAACTCATCGGCTTGTTCCGATCCTTCATAGCTCTGAGTTGCATCACGGTAATCATATCCACAATCTATACCCATCTCCACCAAACACTCACCCCCATCAGAGAATATCTTAACAGCAGAAGCTTGTAATAGTATCAAAAACTTTACTGAGTTGTTAGGATTTTCCCCCAAGTGGTTGGATGACTTGCTTATCCACACTGTATTATCAACCAATACACATTTCTGTATATTAGTAATGAAGTCTTCTACTGATTTTGTTACTATTCTCATTCTCAATCCTTTGCTGAATTATAGTTTAACATAACTCGCCATACTACCCCAAGACCAACACTAGCATCCGGAACTGGCCTGCTGGTAACATCATAAGTTCCATCGCTAAATACCAATACATGACGGTTGTCAAGCAAGGGATCACTGGTAAAATACACTTTGTGGGTAATGTCAATTCCCTTCTTTAACGCCAATACCTGTTCTCTGTCCCCAGCAGGCTGTCTCCAACAGTCTCTATCGGCAAAGACTAGAGATAAGGTGTCTTTTCCTCCACCCATAGATCCTTGAGATTTTGTCTTCAAATAAGCTGAACAGAGGTGTGGAAGATTTTCCAGTATCGACATTTCAATCTTCCTCTTTTTCTATTACACCCAACTCTTGTAATAGTTTGCTAGTTTTTTTCAATTCCTCTTCGGTAGGCTTACTTTTCAAACCAAATGTTGTAAAAACTTCATCGTCAACATCTATCATTCTATTCTGATTCTCATTGACTTCTTCTTTACTTGACATACTATACTTCCTCCATCTCAAGGACTGTCATCTTTCCTCCTACTACACTAGGAATACTAGCAGAAGTTACTCTACTCAACTTCCACTTGGAAGGGGGCTTTATAAGAACTTCTTTCTCCTTAGGATAGGAAGATACATCCGATATATCTACACCTGTTTTCGTCTTCAATTTAATCAGTATGGACTTCTCCTGTTGAAGACCAGCCTCAAACGAATTTGTTTTCTGCTTCTTGGTGAACTTTGTTGCTACCGACTTTGATGTTGAAGTGGATGTAAATCCTTTCTCTGTTAAGAAACCTTCCTTCTGCACGGATGCTACAAACTCTACCAACTTCTTTTTTGAAGTGAAAGCGATCCCCCTATATACTTCCCCTTCATACTTAGGGGCTCTTTCCAAAGCTCGACTCAAATTTGTCATATGCTTTGTTATCTTCTCATTACATCCCTTACCTTCATTTTGGTATGATCGTATGTTCTTGTATGTAGGACCAGTATATTCTCGTATCGAATTGAGTTCCTCCCCAGCAATACTCTTCTTCCAATCCTTTAACTTTTCCTCATAAGCAACTTCCTTCGCCTCTGGTTTATCTTCTGCTGTACTCCCTCCAGTACCTCCTCCTGTATCGGGAGTGAGTTTGGGTCCGGCTCCGCCTCCCCCAGTTCCGAAGCGACCTAGGCTGTCATGGTAAGGATTGAATTTAAGATCCTTGAGAGCCTTGGCTGTTTCTTTAAGAACAGGCAGTAATAGTTGTTTGTTTTTCATCTATTTAGAAACTCCCAAACTCACTCATTAGTTTCTTCTTTTTCTTCCTTCTTAGGCTTTACAACTTCAAAGGCATCAGGATCATCCTCATAGAATCTTTCTGCCCTTACTTTTCTGTCATCCGGTTTCTTGGGTTGCACTCTATCTTTTGGCATAATACTTACCTTTCAGAAAATTTCTTCAATGTGTCTGATCCATACAGTTCCAACCTCTGCAACCCATACTTGTAGGTACGAGTGGGATACTCAAACTCCCCTTCATTTGCTGACTTAAATAATGCGAATGCTTTCTTTATACCTTGAGCAAATACACAGTGCTTACAAATAGAGTACATCCCATCTATTACTGGCGTGGGACTGTATGGGTCAATACCCAATAACCGACCAATAGCCCCAGCAAACATACAGCAAGAAAAACCAAACGCATCAAATAATCTCCCACAACCGGCTTGCCTACGACACCCAGCATTTAGAGGTATGGATGGTTCCAATCCCAAATCATGGGGAGATATCATAGGTGGTTGAAAATATATTTCTTTACTAGAAGAACTAGAAGTATTGTATCGCCATCCTTTTGTTGGTGGGGGTTGTATCTTTCCATTGGTAAATACACAGGTTCTTCCACCATACTCTTTATTCCACGAATTCTGTATGATATTCATACACTCTGCAAACTGTGGATGGAGCAAAGGTTCACCCCCACTAACCCTTACCTTCTCAATGTTTACACACGCAATTGCCCTCTCGTAGCCCTCCTGTAAGCCTTCCAATGTAATGTTTGAGTCTTTCCAGGGGGATACATCCAGAAACCTGTTACAACCCGGGCAGGCCATATTACAGTTGTAAGTAAGGGCAATACCAAAACGTATAGTTCTCTTATCCACCAATTTTGTACCCCAAGTTTACAAAGTCATTCAACCTGTCAATCGTATCTCCCAACAAATCATACTGCCCCCCAAAGTTACTGGCTGCTGAAGAACCATCAATACTGTAACTGTAATCCCCCAAACTTTCGCTGGTAACAGTACCTGCAACAAATCCTTTTCCCGTCTGTTTCTTAGTAAGGAAAACCTTTTTTGCTCTCCTAACTGATTCATCTACAACTGCTTCCAGTATTTGTGTAGCATCAACAAGAGAGCATTGACCATGTAATTCTTTCGAGGAATACCCAGCAGTATACACTATTTTAACAGTTCCTGGATTTGTAGGCCATAATCCCTCACTTCGTAGTATGCCATCAGTACACATGCTGTTACCATCATCGTCAACCATATTATAATTGGGCCAGAAATCAGTTCCCTCTGTCTTCAAACTATCGGAACCAAAAGAACCTGCTTTTGATCCACCCCTACCATCATAGTCAATATACAGAGCACTGACACTACGAATGGGTATGTGTTGTACCATCAGTACATTAGTAGCCCCTTCTGATAGTTGTCTCTGATAGGCTACTGCATCGTTTACTTCCCAAACAAAAGAGCCATTATCCATCGAGAAGTCTTGTTGGGGGTAAAACTCAGTTCTTTCTTTTTGATATGGATCATATCCCAAAAACCTTTTTATCGCCGCCTCTGCTCTTCTAATGGAACTAGCTGCAATGGCCCTCTCTTCATCCGTTACAGATGAAGACAATCCCAAATCTAGCAAAACCTCGCTGATATCTACCATACTCATAATTCTATTCCTTGCTATGATTCGAGTAAATGAAATCTCTTAGTGTAGTGGCATCCACGCTTACCTTCTTACCATTCTTATCCGTTATGTTGTAGAACGTCGTCAGTTTACCATTCACAGGTTTCATCCCACCCATATTCAACTTGTAACCCATCTGTTGAAGAGCCTTTTCTGCTGGTCCTATATTCATCTTCCGCTTGTCTTTGGGTAGGTCTACGTTATGCTTCTGTGGCTTTGCTAAACTACTTAGACTACCAGAAGAACTTTCAGGCTTCTTAGGTTTGGTTCCTGCTGAACCGCCACCAGTACCACCACCAGTATCCGGTGCTAGTTTTGGTCCACCTCCAGTACTAAATCGACCACTACCAGGATCATGGTATGGATTGAATTTCAAACCTCGTAAGGCCTGTGCCGTTTCTTTTAGTACATTTAACAGATTTTGTTTAGACATTGTAATTCTCAGCAAGGGACTTGACCACACTTGTATTCGTTTATGTAACTCTCCAGAACATGGAAAGGAAACCATTTCAATTTCTTTCGGGTATTGTAAATGTTAGCTAAGGTCACCTCCGATTCACCTGGAGGACGATCTATAAACGTGATTCTGTCATCCCTAACAAACATCTTCGCCACTGACAATATACTATGGTTTACGCCAGACCCCAATGCGTACTCATCATTGTCCGTCTGTTTCGATATCTGTACCAATCCTTCTACAATGTCATTTACGTGAGTAAAATCCCTTTTGTGAGCACCTGTACCCGTGACGGTCAACTTCTCACCATTATCAAATTGTCTTTCGAAGATACCAATCACTGTAGCATATCTTCCATCCTTGATATGTCTCGGACCGTACACATTGTAGAATCTAGCAATACCTACTGATACTCCAAAACAGTTGGCCCACGTTTTACACAATCGTTCTCCCTGGAACTTGGAAGTGGCATAGACATTCTTTGCCACATCATCATCTGCTGTGCTGCTACCGGCATAGACTACCCTCGCTTTATACTTTCTTGCACAATCAAGTACAGCAGCGGTACCTAAAACATTACTGCGTATACATTCAACAGGTATGTCAAACGACGGTTGGATCCTGCTTTCTGCAGCCAAGTGATAGACCACATCGAATTGGCCTGCGTCATACAAAACGTCAACTACGTCTGCCTCATCATAGATTTCATCTGGCGCCTGTTCACCCACAATCCAATCATCGATGTACTTTATGTCCAATGCCATTACGTGGTGACCATCTCGTTTACAACGATCCACCATATGACTACCGATGAATCCACCTGCACCAGTTATCAATACTCGCATCTAATCCTCCTTAATCACCTTCCTCCATATCAAGCAACGTTCTCTTGATATGCAAATACTTTGATATCGTCCCTGTACTATTCCATAGTTGTGTAACCTCAATAAACTCAGTTTCCTTTTTCTCCT
>Ga0265297_10000700_pt1 | contig 93263 bp, 86 predicted proteins | sample Munlanlwell13791_FD_192502 | JGI IMG/M metagenome (GOLD analysis project Ga0265297, IMG submission 192502) | Leachate microbial communities from a municipal landfill in Southern Ontario, Canada - Leachate well 137-91 | ecosystem: Engineered > Solid waste > Landfill > Unclassified | place... | reverse complement strand
ACAGAATTCTGCGCGAAGCGGAGGAAAAAGACACGGTAAAATCAATCAAAACGGGAGGCATGGCAAAAAATATCCCGACGGAGCCACGACGAGAGATTTCAGGCTCATTATTCAATTAGAAAATGCTCTGTTTTATGATATTGTCTGCCATGAGAGTTTTTCTGACCGGCTCCAAAGGCCAGCTTGGCGCCGCCTTCCTGGCGCGTCTTGAAAGAACCGGCGCGGACTGCGCCGCTTATGACATAGACACGCTTGACATAGCCGATGCCGCCAAAACGGCGGAGGCTGTGTCCGCCTTCAAGCCGTCGCTGATAATCAACTGCGCGGCCTACACCGTTGTGGACAAGGCCGAAACCGCGCCGCAGGACGCCTTCCGCGCCAACGTGCTGGGGCCGCAAAACCTGGCCGCCGCCGCCAAAAGCTGCGGCGCAACGATTGTGCATTTCGGCACGGATTATGTGTTTGACGGCGCAAAAGCCGCGCCGTATATAGAGACGGATCCGGCAAACCCGCTGAATAATTACGGACGCGGCAAGCTGCTGGGCGAGGAAGCCGTGCGCGAAAGCGGCGCGCGCCACCTGATTTTAAGGCTCAGCTGGGTATTCGGGCGGGGCAGCCAGAATTTCATGTTCAAGCTGCGGCAATGGGCCGAAAAGCAAAGCGAATTGAAAATTTCAGACGACGAGATTTCCGTCCCCACATACACCGAAGACATCGCGGAGATAACGTTGAAAGCGGTTGATTCCGGCATTTTCGGCCTGCGGCATCTGGCCAGCGGCGGCTTCTGCTCTCGCTACGAGTGGGCGGAAAAGGCCCTTGCCGCCATGAACATGAAAAGAACCCTCATTCCCGCCAAAACCGCCGATTTCAACCTTCCGGCGAAAAGGCCGCTTTTCTCGGCCATGTCAAACGCCGCCATCAGCAGGGAGCTGGGCATTGAAATACAGCACTGGAGCCTGGCGGTGGAAAAATTCACCCGCACGCTCCGGCAAACCTGAATGTTTCAGTTGGATTGCGGGATTCTGCGAAAAACTGCTTTATGCTGCCTTCACAAAATTATTTTTTCGCGCAGCGAAGCGCGCGCGGATAATTTTGTCCGGCATTAGACTTGCTCCCGAATAAGGTTTATGAGGCAAAAAGACAGGATTTTGGCCTGCAACGCAGCGGACAGAGGCGAGCACACTCCGGCGGGGTGTGTAAGCCGATGGCCGCGAAGTTGCAGGCCAAAAGCCGTGATTTTTGCCCAAAAAATTATTCGGGAGCAAGTCTATTATTTCGCGCTTTTTCGCCTCGGTCCCCACGCCAACTGAAACTTTCAGGCTATTTTTGTTGCTGTTATCTTCTCAATAATTTCTACCGGATTGAATAATTTGCAGATTATAAATGTGATTTCGCACTATTTCCGAGACAGCGTGTAGTTCCGCCAGAAGTCCAGGACGCGTGCTGGTATGTCGGATTCACAGGAATCAGAGCACAATTGCACCAGACATAAATCCATGTCTGGATTGAAATGAAGCGTTCGCGTGTCCATTACTCTAAATGTGGCTCCGTGCGGCAGTATAACCTCGTATTCGCCCGCATTTATGAGAATTCCTTTATTTCCAGGACTGCCGGAATAAATAACAAGTATGGCACGGCGGGCGGTTTTATCATGAATTAAGCCTAACACGAAATGTTTTGCCACGGCATCATCTAGCGAGGTGGAGACATAGGCCTTGTCTATATACTCTTCGCTGGGTTCATAGCTTTTGTTTCCATGAAATTTCATGGTTATGCCCCGAAACATTACCATATTGTACGGCAAAGCCGGCACTTTCACGAAAAGTCCATCCATATTCCTGACAATTCTCGCCGCCCGTTCTGGAGAAATCGTCGTCCAATTATAGGCCGCCGGATAGAGCCGCAAATAATTGTTTATATCCTTGTAGTTTGAAGTAGCAATCGTCTGGTCCGTATATTCATTGAGCGCGCTAATTTCGTCTGCCGTTGCGCCAAAAAGCGAAGCATTGTATCCAAGTTGTGCGTATAACTGTTTGAAATCATATACGCGAAGACAGTTTTGGGGTGCGTTTGAGCGTGTATATTCAAGATATCTTGATGAAGACTCGACCCAGCTTAGTTGTTCGTATTCAGCCTTAACGGAGGAACCCGCGACGGCATTGTTTTGGATAATAAATGAAATAGCGAAGACTGCTATCACAATTTTTCGTATTGTAATCGTCATTTCGCTTTCTCCCTGAAGGCAAATTTTAAATAGCCTAACTTTTATTCTGTGCATCTGCCAGGGCCACATGGCCCGCGTTTTTGGAATCAGCAGTTGACCAAGCACTTGGACCAACGGGGACAGTATACTATTGGGACCAAAGGGGACAGTATCCTAAATTGGGTTTTTGGCTTATGGAGCCGCAAGCTGGTATAGACGTGCCTTTATTTTCATAACGACACGCTATTGCTGTTCATCGGTTTCCGGCTCGAATGGTTCGGTTTTTATTGCGCCTTGGGGGGTGCGGGTTAGTTTTTCTATTTTCAGGCGGACTTCTTCCAGTTTTGCGGAAAGTTCGTTTGAGAGGGTTGTGCCTTCCTCAAACATTTTTAGCGATTCTTCAAGGCCGGTCTCGCCGGATTCCAGCTTTTCCACTATCTGTTCAAGCCGGGTGAGTTTGGCTTCAAAACCGTTGGTTTTTTTGGTCATATCGCAGTCTTAACCTCGCAATCTAATTTGCCTTTGCGCAATTCCACTTCCACGCGGTCGCCCGCAGACGATTGGGCCGCGTCGGTGAGTATTGCGCCGGATTTTCTCACTATCGCGTAGCCGCGCGATAAGACCGACTTCGGCGCAAGCGTTGAGAGCTTGCCTGCCGCCAGTTCCAGCCTGCGGCTTGCGCCGTCGGCTGCAGCGCGCATGGCGGAATGCAGTTTTTCCGCCAGCCGGTCGGTTTCCTGAGAGCGCTCTCGCCAGAACGCGGTTATCAAATCGGGCAGTCTTGCGGCGCGGCCATACCTTGCGCTTATGCCGGAATAAAACAGGCGCAGGCTCTGGCCCAGCCGCCGCTCCAGCTGCGAAACATGGGCCAGAACGTCCTGCCGGTTTTTTACCACCAGCTCGGCGGCGGCGGAGGGCGTGGGCGCGCGCAAATCCGCCGTGAAATCGGCTATGGTGAAATCGGTTTCATGCCCGACGCAGGAAATTACCGGAATTTTGGACGCGGCGATGGCGCGGGCCACTATTTCCTCGTTAAACGCCCATAAATCTTCCATGGAGCCGCCGCCCCTTCCGACCAGCAGCACGTCTGGAAGCGGGACCAGTTGGTTCAGGTCCGCAATGGCGCGGGCGATGTCTTTCCCCGCGCCTGGGCCCTGCACCAACGACGGGGCTATTATGACCGACAGCCCCGCCCCGCGCCGCGCCAGTATTGAAAGCATATCGCGCAGGGCTGCGCCATGCTCGGATGTTACAATGCCGATGCACGAGGGGAATTTCGGAATGGGGCGTTTTCTGAATTCGTCGAAAAGCCCCTCGGCGGCCAGCTTTTTTTTGAGCTTTTCAAATTCAAGGCACAGTTTGCCCTGCGTTTTCGGGCTGGCGCGACGCACTATAAGCTGGTATCTGCTCTGGCGCCCGTACGCGCTTATCTGGCCGAAAGCCTCAACCTGCAACCCCTCGGCAAGTTCGGCCCCGCCGTTTCTGGCCCAGCCTTTGAAAAATACCGCCGACAGGACCGCGCCGCCGTCCTTTAGGTCAAAATAGACATGGCCCGACGCGGCGGTTTTGAGGTTGGAAATCTCGCCCTCCACCGTTACCGTGCCGATGGCGCCCTCCAGCATGTCTTTTATGACGCCGCTGATTTCGGTTACGGTGAAAACTTTTTCTTCCGGGAAAAATCCGCTCATTTTCTTAACTTCTTAAGCCGCTCGGCGATTGCGGCTTCGCGGCCCTCGCCGGAGGGGTTGTAGAAGATTTTATGGTTCGGCATATATTCCTGCTTTACGTGATGTCCGGGAAAATTGTGCGGGTAAAGATAGCCTTTGCCGTGGCCGCGCGCCTCGCCGTCCAGGCTGGCGTCGCGCAGGTGAAGCGGCACCTCGCGCGCGGGGCCGGTTTTTACTTCCGCCAGCGCGGCGTCCACCGCCAGATACGCGGCGTTGGATTTCTGGGCGCAGGCGGTGTAAACAGCCGCCTGGGAAAGCGGGATGCGCGCCTCCGGCATTCCCAATACTTCGGCGGCGTTGAAGGCGGCCTGCGCCAGCAGAAAAGCCAGCGGGTCGGCGTTGCCCACATCCTCGCTGGCGCAGATTAAAATGCGCCGGGCGATAAAGCGCGGGTCCTCTCCGGCGGCGAGCATTTTCGCCAGCCAGTAAACCGCCGCGTCCGGGTCAGAGCCGCGCATGGATTTTATGAAGGCCGAAATATGGTCGTAATGCTCGTCGGACGAGCGGTCGTAGCGCACGGCCCGCTTCTGAATGGATTCCTCGGCGACGGCAAGCGTGATGGCGCGCTTTCCCCCCTTGCCGTAAGGGGTGGTCAGCGCGGCAAGCTCCAGCGCGTTGAGCAGCTTGCGCGCGTCGCCGCCGGACTGGGCGGCCAGAAACTCCGCCGCGTCCGGCTCTATTTTAAGGTGGAACTCCCCCAGCCCGCGCTCCTTGTCCCGCGCGGCGCGCTCCAGTATGGCAAGCAAATCATCCTTCCCCAGCGGCTTGAACTCAAAGATTGAAAAACGCGACACAAGCGCGTTATTGATATAGAAAAACGGGTTTTCGGTGGTAAGGCCGATAAGCGTGATTTCTCCGCGCTCCACAGACGGCAGCAAAATATCCTGCTGCGCGCGGTTGAAATGATGGATTTCGTCCAGTATGACAAGAATTCGCTTTTTCGGCAGCAGCCCTTCGGAGGAGGCGCGCGCCCCGGCTAGGATTTCTTTCAGTTCCGCCGTGCCGGCGGCGGCGGCGTTTATTTCGCGGACTTCGGATTCGGTTCTGGCGGCTATCAGCCGGGCCAGCGCGGTTTTGCCCACGCCCGGCGGGCCGAAAAAAACGGCGGAGCGCACCCTGTCGGCCTCCGTCAGCCGGCGCAGCATTTTGCCGGGGCCCAGTATATGCTCCTGCCCGGAAAACTCGTCCAGCGAGCGCGGCGCAAGCCGCGCCGCCAGCGGGATGCCCTGTTCCATCAGCGCGACAGCGTGGACTGAAGCTGGTCTATGACCTTGTCCAGGTCCTTTTCTCCCAGCCGGGATTTGGATTCGGTTTCCTGGCGGAGCTGGTAGAGTTCCGCGGCAAAACTCATCGCCGCCAGCAGCGCCAGCTTGACGGTGTCCACATGCCCGGTATCGGCTTCGATTCTGGCGATGCGGTCCTCCACCTCTTTGGCGACAATGCCGACCTCCAGCTCCTCCAGCCCGTCAACGGAGACGCTGTCCAGCTGTATCCTGTTTATGGTAACGCCGACTTTGGGCATATCAGCTTCCCCTTCCGGCGGCTTTGTCCAGCCGGGCGCAAACCCGTTTGAGTTTGGACTTCACCTCGTCGCGCCAGAGGCGCAGCTCCCTCAGCTGCGCCGCGCCGGACTGCATTTTCTCAAGCTCGCGCGAGAGGCCCTTGACCTCAAGCCGCAGCGCCTTGTTTTCCGCCTCGCTTTTGCGCAGGCGGACACAGGCGTCCGAAACCAGCGCTTCAAGATTGCGTATTTTGTCCCGCATCAGCTTCTTAATTCAGCGGAGAATTTGCCTTTAAGCGCCTCAAGCGCGGCGGCAAAGGCGGCATCAACCTCTGCGTCCGACGGGGTGCGGTCCATGCGGGTAAATGTCAGGCGCAGGGTCAGGCTTTTTTTGCCCTCCGGCATTCCCTTGCCTTCGTAGACGTCGGTCAGTTTCGCGTCGGCGATAAAGCCCGCGCCGGCGGATTTTGCGGTTTTTGCGATATCCCCCGCCGCCGCACCGGCGGCCACCAGCACCGACATGTCCCGCCACGAGGACGGAAACTGAGACACCGGCTTTAACCCCTCCGCGCCCGGCCTGCATTTCGCGGCGGCCTCCGCGGAAACGGAGAAAACCCAGTTTTCCGCGCTTTTCAAATCCATCTCTTTTGCCGCCTGCGGGTGAAGCTGGCCCAGATAGCCGGCGGGCTTTGCGCCGCAAATGATTTTCATCGCCAGCTTGGGATGCAGGAACGCGGGAGGCGCGGCGTCCGGTTCAAACCGTATGCCGCAGCAGCAGCCGGCCAGCTTTTCGGCCACGCCCCTGATATGGTAAAAATCCAGTTTTTTAACGCCGCCCCAGTAAATCTCGGACGGCCAGGAGCCGCTCATTATCCCGGCGCATGTCAGTTCCTCGCGCAAATCGCCGTCATAGGTTTTGGCGATTTCAAAAAACGCGGCGCAGCGGACGCCCCGGTTCTCGTTATAGGCCAGGTTTTTGGCCAGGCCGCAGAGCAGGTCCGGGCGGAGATATTTCATCTCCTCTGAAATCGGGTTGGCAATCCCGGCGCAGCGCGCGGCGGCGAAACCGAAGGCGGCAAGCTCTTTGCCGGAGATAAAATCGTAGCTGTAGGTTTCAAAAAACCCCAGGTTGCAGAGGATGTCGCGCCATTTGTCGGACAGGACCTGCGCGGCGGGCGGGGCGGAAACGCAGACCATGGCCGCGCGCGGCTGGTCGGGAATGCAGTCAAAGCCGCCCAGCCGGGCGACTTCCTCGGCGATATCCCAGCGGTTTGCAATGTCCCGCCGCCAGGAAAGCGCGGGGAATCTCCAGACCGCACCCGTATAAAGCTCCGGCTGAAGGCGGCGCAGCAGCTTTTCCATGCGCCCTGCCGGCAGGCCGGAACCCAGTATCGCGTTAATCTGCGCGGGGGTAAATTCCACGTCTGGCGCGGCGGTTTTGCCGGGATAGACGTCGCGCATGGCGGATATCGCGCCGCCGCAGCACTGGATGATAAGCGACACCGCCCTGTCGGAGGCGAATGCGGCGGCCTCCGGGTCGGTTCCGCCTTCAAAACGTTTGGAGGAATCGGTGTGCATGTTGAGCCGGCGCGCGGTTCTGTGTATTCCGGCGGGCGCAAACCATGCGGCTTCAAGAAAAATATCAGTCGTGCCGTCAGAAACCATCGTCTCCGCGCCGCCTATAATTCCGGCAAGCGCGACGGCTTTTTCCCCCGCGGCTATCACCAGAGCATCGCCGTCAAGCGAAAGCTCGCTGCCATCCAGCGCGGAAAATTTTTCCGTCAAGGCGGAGGCGGATCCGGTTTTTATCTCGCAGGCGGGGATGGCAGGGTTGGCGGCGCAATTGGCGCGCCGGACATTTACCGGGCCGGGCAGCTTGTTCAAATCAAAGGCGTGAAGCGGATAGCCAAGCTCGTGCAGCACGTAATTTGTGGCGTCTACAAGGATATTGCGCGGCTTGACGCCTATGGCTTCCAGCCGTTTTCTAATCCATTCCGGCGACTGGGCGGCGCGCGCGCCTTTTATGACGCGCCCGGCGTAACGCCCGCACAAATCCGGCGCGGCGACGGAAACCTCCGGCGCGGCAAGCGAAGGCTGCGGCAGCTCCGCCGCAGGCTTTTTCAGCGCAAAGTCCTGGCAGGCGGCAAGCTCGCGGGCTATGCCGTAATGCGACAGCAGGTCCGGGCGGTTGGGAAGGATTTTGACGTCAAAAACACAGTCCGGCTCGCCGAAAAGCCTTGCGGCGTCGCAGCCGGGGGGCAGCGCGGAATCCAGAATTAAAATCCCCTCGTGCCCGCCGTTTTTGGCGCCAAGCTCGTCCGGCGCGCAGAGCATTCCCTCGGACTCTATGCCGCGGATTTTGCTTTTTTTAAGCTCGCCGCCCGGCAGCTTCGCCCCGACCAGCGCAAGCGGCACCTTCTGGCCCTGCGCGATATTTTTGGCGCCGCAAACCACGGTTTTCCTGCCGGAGCCGGTTTCAACCTCCACCAGCGAAAGCCTGTCGGCGTTGGGGTGGCGGTCCACCTTTATAATCTCGGCCACTATGACGCCGGAGAAGCAGGCGCCGGTTTTCTCCATCCCTTCAACTTCAATGCCGGCGGCGGCCAGCAGCTCCGCCGTGCGGTCAATATCCGGCAGGGCGGTGAAATCCTTAAGCCAGCTGTAAAGTATTTTCATGGCGCGAATTGAGACAGGACGCGGACATCGTTTTCATAAAAAACACGTATGTCGTTTATGCCGTAGCGCAGCATGGCAAGCCGCTCCACCCCCATGCCGAAGGCAAACCCGCCCCACTGCTCCGGGTCTATTTTGACGGCTTTTAGGACATTGGGGTGAATAACCCCCGCGCCCAGCATTTCAATCCAGCCGGTGGATTTGCAGACCGGGCATTGCGTTTTGCCGCCGCAGAAGACGCATTTCAAATCCACCTCCACCCCGGGCTCCACGAAAGGGAAATAGCTGGGGCGGAAGCGCACCTCGGCCTTTGCGCCGAACAGCGCGCCCATGAACTGGATAAGCGTCGCCTTCAAATCCGCCATGCCGGCGGTTTTGTCCACATAAAATCCCTCTATCTGGTGGAAAACGGGGGAATGGCCCGCGTCTATCGCGTCCATCCTGAAAACCCTGCCGGGCGCCATCACCCGCAGCGGCGGGGTTTTGCCCGCCATATACCGGATTTGCACGGGGGAGGTATGCGTCCGCAAAAGCCGGGGCTCCCCGCCGCTTTTGACATACACGGTATCGTGCATATCGCGGGCGGGATGATTTTCCGGGAAATTGAGCGCGCCGAAATTGTTGAAATCGCTTTCTATATGCGGCCCGTCGGCCCACGCGAACCCCATGCGGGAGAGGATGCCCGTCATCTCGCGCAGGGCGAGCGTGAGCGGATGCAGCCGGCCCTGCGGAAACGGAAACCCGTCCAAACTCAAATCGGCGGAGACTTTGCCCAGCTCACTCTCCAATGCCGCGCCGGCAAGGTGTTTTTCCCTGCCTTCGAGCTTCGCCGTCAAATTGTTCTTGGCGGCATTGCCAAGCTGGCCCAGGGATTTTCTCTCTTCAATCGGGAAATCTTTGAGGGTTTTAAGAAGATTGGTGAACTCGCCGTTTCTGCCCAGGAAACGGACCTTGGCGGCTTCCAGCCCCTCCGCCGTGCCGGCGGCGTCCGCAGCCTCCGAGAAGCCGTTTACTATGCGGGAACATTCTCTTTCCCATTCGTCGCGTGTCATAGTCATGGAGGGAGAGCCTTTTCCCCTTACAAATTCAAACGCGCGTTCCGCCTTGCGGCGAAACGCGCGCGGAAGATTACGCTATTTCGCCGTTTTCAGCGCCGCACCGGCTATCGCCGCAAGCTGCTTGAAGGAGGCGGGGTCCTTAATCGCCATCTCGGAGAGCATTTTGCGGTTGAGCGTGATACCGGCTTTCTTGAGGCCGTTTATAAAGCGCGAATAGGAGAGGCCCTCCTCGCGCACGGCGGCGTTGAGCCGGGTTATCCAGAGGCTGCGGAAATTGCCTTTCTTGTCCTTGCGGTCGGTAAAGGCATGGGTGAGCGACTTGGATATCTGCTGCGTCGCCATTCTCAGGCGATGGCTTTTATCACTGTAATAGCCCTTGGTGAGCCTGAACAGCTTCTTTTTTCTTTTGTTGCGGGGAACGCTGTATTTAATTCTCATAACTCTCCGTACTCTCCGTCAATCGTAAGGCAGATAGGCCTTGAGCATTTTCGCTTCCGCGGAGCTTTTACCGTGAACCGCGCCGCGCCGCAGGTTTCTGCCGCGCTTGGACGACATCTCCACCAGGCGATGCCGCCGTCCGGTCTTGGCATGGGTCCACTTGCCCGATGCCGACCTTCTGAATCTCTTTTTCGCGCCGCTGTGGCTTTTGAGTTTTGGCATAAAATCAGTTATGTCCTTTGGGCGCCAGGGTGATTGACATCCTGTTGCCCTGAGTCTGTATTCCGCCGTCAACCGTGGCGGTCGGCTCGAACCGGACGCGCAGCTGCTCTATCAGGTTGCGGCCCAGGTCGCGGTGCTGGTTTTCGCGGCCATGGAAAACCACGGTCAGGCGCACCTTGTCGCCCTTGCCCAGGAACTCCTCCATATGGCGGACCTTGGTTTCAAGGTCGTGGGAGGCGATGCGCGGCTTTATCCGCAGTTCCTTAAGCACGCTGGAGCGCTGCTTTTTGCGCGCGTCCCGCTGTTTCTTGTCCTGCTCGTAGAGGTACTTGGAATAGTCCAGCACCTTGCACACGGGCGGCCTTGCCTGCGGGGCTATTTCAACCAGATCCAGCCCGCGCTCCCTGGCCAGTCCCAGCGCTTCCTGTATGGGCTTTACGCCCAGCATCGTCCCGTCAACATCCACAACGCGGACGGGAGAAATGTTTATCTGATGGTTCCTTCTCGGACCGTAGTGCCTGCTGCGCTGCTGTTGGATATGCCGCCTCTCTTGTGCCGGGGGATTGCTCCCCGAAATCTCCCCGCAAGGGGACTGCCATAGTTTAGCAATCTTTCGTCGTCCGCGTCAATGAAGCCGCCGGTCCGGTTCTCGCCACCGGCTGCGAAAAATGGGTAAAATTTCCCGAAACCGCATGAAAGCAGATACGGCGACATACGCCGCCGGCCCGGATTACCGCGCGGACATAGACGGCCGCCAGGCTTGCCGGGTTCGCCGCGCAGAAGGGGATTTGCCTTACGCGGCGGCAGCGCGGCGCTGGCGGCATACAGAAACTACAAACCCTCCTATTCCAGCCCGTGCTTTACCTGAAAATTTCAGTTGGCCGCGGGATTCGGCGAAAAATCGCTTCATACTGCCTTCACAAAATTATCCTTTCGTGTTGTGAAGCACGCGCGGATAATTTTGTTAGGCATTATCTCGCGCTTTTTCGCCCCGGTCCTCGCGCCAACTGAAACTTCCGGGCAAATCCGGCGCGCGGGATGTTGCCACAGGCAACATCCCGCGCGCAAATAAGCGACAGACTTAATTAATACCGCCCGGCGCTGCCAAGGACAGTCTCGTTCTTGGACATGTACATCTTGACCAGTTCCTCGCGCGCGGGACCGAGGTATTTGCGCGGGTCGAACTCCGCCGGTTTTTCGCCGAACACCTTGCGGATAACCGCGGTCATCACCAGCCGCCCGTCGGAGTCTATGTTGATTTTGCAGACCGCGCTCTTGGCCGCGCGGCGCAGCTGCTCCTCCGGGATGCCGACGGCGTTGTCCATTTTGCCGCCGAACTTGTTTATCATGGCGATATAATCCTGCAAAACACTGGACGCGCCGTGCAGCACTATCGGGAATCCGGGAATGCGCTTTTCCACCTCTTCCAGAATGTCAAAGCGCAGCGGCGGCACGGTTTCGCCCGGCTTGAGCTTGAATTTATACGCGCCATGGCTGGTGCCGATTGAGATGGCAAGCGAATCCACGCCGGTCTTTTTGACGAAATCCTCCACATCCTCCGGGTTGGTGTAATGCGAATGCTCGGCGGAGACCTCGTCCTCTATCCCGGCCAGCACGCCCAGTTCGCCTTCCACCGTAACATCGCGCTGGCGGGCGTATTCCACCACGCGCTTTGTGAGCGCGGCGTTCTCCTCGTAAGGCAGGTGGGAGCCGTCTATCATCACCGACGAGAAGCCGCTGTCTATGCAGGATTTGCAAAGTTCAAAACTGTCGCCGTGGTCCAGGTGCAGGGCGGCGGGAACCGGCTTGCCCATCTCCTTCATCATCTCCAGCGCGCCGCGGCCCATCCAGCGCAGCAGGGTGGCGTTGGCGTAGTCGCGCGCGCCCTTGGAGACTTGCAGTATCACCGGCGAGCGGCTTTTCACGCAGGCCGCTATTATAGCCTGAATCTGCTCCATGTTGTTGAAATTGTAGGCGGGAACGGCGTAACCGCCCTCCATGGCCTTTCTGAACATCTCTTTGGTGTTTACAAACCCGAGTTCTTTATAGGAAACGGCGTTGCTCATGGCGGCCTCCGTGAAGTTGCGTATGGGACCAGCCCCTGTTCCGGCGGTAAAGGCGCGGGCGGACCCTATGGGAATTCTACAAAAAACGGGGTTACTTTCGCGGGGATTTGCGCTTGCTGCTCAGCCAGGCGCCCTGCCGCGGCGGGCGGGGAAGCGCGGCGCGGACGGACTCCAGAATGCTGTGCCTGTCCGACGGCTTGGTGATATAGGAGACTGCGCCGCTGAGCATGGCCTCGTTTATCTCCTTAAGCTGGCCGAAGCCGCTTAGCATCACTATCGCGGCGGAGCGGATTCTATCGTCGCCCTTGATTTCGCGGCAGACCTGTATGCCGCTTTTGCGCGGCATCTTGATGTCCAGCAGCACGAGGTCGGGATGCAGCCTGCGGGCCAGGCGCAGCGCCTCGTCGCCATTATAGGCGACGGAAACCTTGTAACCCTCGTCCTTGAGAATTTCGGAAAGGAGAGCAACTATCTGCTCGTCATCGTCGGCTATGAGTATCGTTTGCTGCATAAAAAAATTGCCGCGGGTTGGAATTGAACCAACGACTCCAGGTTTTTCAGACCTGAGCTCTACCACTGAGCTACCGCGGCGACGAAGATATTCTACACATTTCCGCGCGCGTCCTCAACCGGAATTTGGCCCGGAAAAGGGTGTTGACAGGGCGGCGTTCATATTGGTTGAATCTGGATGGCGATGGAGTTCGCCTTTAACTGCCGGGATTTTTGCGGCTGATGACTCCTGTAACTTAGCGGTTGCAGGGGTTTTTTTATGCGCGGACGGGAAAAAGAGACGCCGGCCCGGCAATGCGGCGGAAACGCCAGCGCCGGATGATAACCTTATGGAAAGAATACTGATAGTGTTTATCGGAGGAGGAATCGGCTCGGCAACGCGGTATCTGGCGACGGTTGCCGCCGCGAAACTGGCCGGAACGGACTTCCCGTGGGGAACATTGTTCGTCAATCTCGCCGGATGTTTTATAATAGGCGTTATGCTGGCGATTGCGGAGAGGACGGAGCTTGCGCCTCCATCCTTCCGGCTTTTTTTTGTCGCCGGCTTTCTGGGCGGGATGACGACATTTTCCAGCTACGCCATGGAAACCGTGTTCGCCGCGCGCAGCGGCATGGCGGCGGCGCTAATCAATATCGCCGCCAATAACATAGCCGGAATTGCCATGGTTGTTTGCGGCATGAAACTGGCCAGGCTGTTTATTTAGGGAGGAGCTCATGTCTCTGCCATACACTGTCGTACGTATTTTCACCAGCGAGGAAGCGCGGCATGGCGGCAAGCCGCTGCATCATGCGGTCGTTGAATTCATTCATGGCCTTAAAATTTCGGCCCGCTGCCTCGTAGCGAGGGCGGCGGACGGCTGTTTCGAAAACGGCGACATCGCCGCCTCCGGGATAGAGGCCCTTTCGCACAACATGCCGCTGGAAATCACGGTGATAATGCCGTCGGGCGAAAAGGACAAGGTCATCCCCGCGCTTGAGCGGATGGTGGAGGACGGCATAATGATTGCGGAGGAAAAAGACGTCCTCCGGCACAAATGCCGCAAGCGGCTGATACCGCGCCACATGCGCGTGCGCGACGTGATGACGCCGAATCCGAAAACCGTGCCGGCCACGGCCTCCGCCGCGCAGCTTTTGCGGCTGCTCTGGCAGGCGGGATTCCATTCCGTGCCGGTGGTGGACGCGGACGGCCGTCCCGCCGGCATGGCCACCAACGGCGATTTGGTGCGGCGGGCCGATGTTCCGGTCAGGCTGGGTCTGATGGAGGAGTTTGACGCGCACAACCTCAAACCGCTGGAGGATGCCCTGGAAAAACTCCCTGCAAGCAGGGTGATGACATCCCCCGCCGTTACCGTCCCGGAGGATGAGTATCTGGACAAGGCGGCGGACATCATGCTGCGCCATAAGCTGAAGCGGCTGCCGGTTACCGGCGGGGACGGCAAAATAACCGGCATCCTGTCGCGCCTGGATATTTTCAAGACCATTCTGGACAAGAACCCCGACTGGCGGAGTTTCCGGCAAAACAGGCTGGCGGACGCAAGCGGCAGAACGGCGGGACAGGCCATGCGCGGGGACACTCCGGTTCTTGCTCCCGATGCGCCGCTAAGCCGGGCGATAGAGCTTATAGAAAGCACGGACATAAAACGTGTCGCCGTAACAGACAGCGACGGGAAACTGCTGGGGCTGATATCGGACAGCGCGCTTCTGTCCGCCGTGGCCGGACGGCGCGGATTGTGGGATTACCTGTCAATGCATCTGCCTTTTCTGTCCCATGCCGCCGGGGACAGGGAGGCCGCCGCCCTTAGCGCGAAAACGACGGGCGATATAATGAGCAGGGACGTCATCTCCGCGCGGGAGGCCGACCCGCTGGAAGACGCCGTGAAACTCATGGTGGACAAAAAGCTCAAACGCATTCCGGTAGTGGACGCCGCCGGCGTGTTCCGCGGCATGCTGACACGGGACTCCATTCTGCGCGCCGAGCTGCATTCCCATGAAAAATAGTCCATGGCCATGCGAATAATCTGCGACAACGAGGATTTTCTGGCGGCGGACAAGCCCGCCGGGCTGGCTTCCATACCGGAGCGTTCCGGGCCCGGCGTCCCCTGCGCGCTGACGGAACTGGAGGCGCAGCTGGGGCGTAAATTGTTTGTCATCCACCGGCTGGACAAGGCGGCAAGCGGCGCAATTCTATTCGCCAAAAACGCGCATGCGCACCGGCTGATATGCGCGCTGTTTGCGCGGCGGGAAGTGTCAAAGCGCTACACCGTCCTTGTCTGCGGGCTGCCGGAACCGCCTTCGGGCAAGATAAACCTGCCGCTGCGCAGCTTCGGTTCCGGCAGGACGGCGGTGGACCATGCGCGCGGGAAACCGTCGCTGACCGCGTATTCCACAATCCGGCGGTTTGAGCGCTGCGCGCTGATGGACGCGCGCATAATAACCGGCAGGCGGCACCAGATACGGGCGCATTTTTACGCCATAGGACATCCGGTGGCGGGGGATTTGCGCTACGGAGACAGGGCCGCGCAGTCCGCTTTCCCGCGGCTTATGCTGCATTCGCGCGAAATCGCCTTTAATTTCAAGGGCGCGCCGGTAGCCATAACCGCTCCCGCTCCGGAGGAATTTGAACTGGCCGCAGCGACTTTTTGAAATCCCGCCGGTTGCCGCGGAATTCCGCCGTCCGTCTTAACCTGAAAGTTTCAGTTGGCGCGAGGACCGAGGCGAAAAAGCGCAAAATAATGCCGAACAAAATTATCCGCGCGTGCTTCACAGCACGAAAAGGATAATTTTGTGAAGGCAGTATGAAGCGGTTTTTCGCCGAATCCCGCAATCCAACTGAAACATTCAGGTTAAGACAATTGGCTTGAGAGAAATGGGGAGGCCGGCAGACTGCTATCCGGCCAGTTTGAACATCATTTCCAGCGCGCGGCGGGCTTTGCGGGCGGTTTCCTCCGGCGGCGGGGGGATTTCCAGTTCCGGCCCCGCGGTTTCGAGCGCGGCAAGTATCCGACGCAGGTCCGTCAGCTTCATATACGGGCACAGGCGGCACATGGCTATGAAATTTTTGTCCGGGAATTTCATTTTCGCCAGCTCGCCAAGCCCGCATTCGGTTACCAGCATATAAGAGGGGGCCGGATTGCGCTCTATGTATTCCATCATGCCGGAAGTGCCGCCGCTGAAATCGGCCTCGCGCAGAATCTCCGGCGGGCATTCGCTGTGAACCAGTATTCTGACGCCTTCATTCTGTCCGCGCAACTGGCGCAATGCCGCCGCGCTGAAATGTTCGTGAACCGAACAGCTGCCGCGCCACAAAATGATGTCTTCGCCCGGTTTTTTGCCCAGCGCGGCGGCCAGATTGGCGCCCATGAACGCGTCCGGCAGGAAAATGACGCGCTTATGCTGCCGGAAATAATGGCGCAGTATGGTTTCGGCGTTGGCGCTGGTTACAATGCAGTCGCTTTCCGCCTTGACCTCAACCGCGGTGTTGATATAGGTGATGACCGGCAGCCCCGGATGCCGCGCCCTCAGGCCGCGCACATCGCCCGCCGTGATTGAATCGGCCAGGGTGCAGCCCGCTTCCGGCGCGGGCAGCAGCACGGTTTTGTCCGGGGAAAGGATTTTGGCGGTTTCCGCCATGAATTTGACGCCGCAGAAAACAATGGTTCCGGCCTGCGACGCGGCGCAGAGCTTTGCCAGCCGGTACGAATCTCCGGTGAAATCGGAAACTCCCGCCAGTATTTCCGCCCGCTGATACACATGCCCCGCGATGACGGCGTTTTTTGCGGCTTTCAGCCGGTTGATGCGCAAAGTCAGCTGCGCCACGGCGCGCAAGTCGGCCTCCGGCGAGGCCAGCGCCAGCCCTGTTGCTTCCAGCCGCGCAACCTCCGCCTGAATTTCTGTTTCGGAAAATAGTGTCGTGTTCATGGCTTTGGCTACCGCAACCCGTTAAGCAGTTGCGCCGCCTGCTCCGGCGAAGGGAGCAACCCCTGAAATTTCCTCGGCAGCCTGGAAACCATATCGTAAGTTGAAACGCCTATCGGCTGATTGCTGCGCTTGAGGGCGTATTCCACAACCATTCTGTTTTTGGTTTTGCACAGAATAATGCCTATGGACGGGTTTTCGTCCCTGGTTTTGACTTTTTCATCCAACGTGGCGAGATAAAACTGCATTTTCCCGACGTATTCCGGCAGGAATTTCCCGATTTTAAGCTCAACCGCCACGAGACATTTCAGATGCCTGTGATAGAGGAGCAGGTCAATAAAAAACTCCTCGCCGTCCACCTCAAGCCGGTATTGATTGCCGACAAACGCCAATGTCCCGCCCATCTCGCGCAGAAACGCGATTATCTTGTCCGTGATGGCTTTTTCCAGTTCACGCTCGGAATGTTCGCCGCCCAAATCCAGAAAACCGAAGGTATACTCGTCCTTGACGGCAAGTTTCGCCTGGTTCCGGATTTTAGCGGGCAAAGTCTTGTTGAAGTTGGTTTGATTCAGCAGGTATTTCTCGTAGGTTTTGCCTTCTATGTTTATCGCCAGAACATTTTTTGTCCAGCCGAATTTATTCGCGGCGCGGATGTAAAACTCGCGTTCCGCGCTGTCCTTGCACTTGCTCATTATCACCAAATTATGCGCCCAGCCTATTTCTCCAACCAATGGTTGGAGTTTTGCGTCGCCGGAGTATTCCATGAAGAACTGCCGCATGTACCACAAATTTTGAGTTGAAAACCCGGCTGTTCCGGGAAATTCCTTGCGCAAATCCAGCGCAAGCTTTTCCACGATGGATTTGCCCCACGTCTGGCCGCGCTGCGCTGTTACAATGATTTTCCCGATGTCCCAATATAGCGCCATAAGCTCGCGGTTCACCGCTTTTAACGCCTGATACTGAGCGGAGCGTATCCGGTTTTTAATTTCGTTTAACAGAGCGGGGTAATTCTTCGCGATAAGCGGTTTCATCGGCTATTCCTCCGTCACATCCTATTTCTCCAACCAATGGTTGGAGTTTTCCTCCGCCGGAGTATTACATGAAGAACTGCCAATTCATCCAAACAGTTATTCACCTCCAGTACACTGAAACCCTAAAGCTCCCCATAAAATTTAGTTTTTAGTCATCAATGTTCTAATTCCTCTATTGAGGTATCAGCCTGTAATACGATTGAACACTGTTGCACACATGCATAGATGGCTTCAATAATTGCATATTTACCTTTCTTGACCGTACAATGTCTGGAGAGCAGAAACGTAAATGCCTTTATGAAATACAACATTGTGTAATTGGAGTGATCTATGATGTCTTTAACATCTCTAGTAAGCGTGCCCATTAACAAAGGCACAAGTTCATCATCAGTATCAAAAGGTGATCCATGACTGCCTAATGTACACGCTAATAGGCTATTGTGGACATAATCAGTATTCCTATTTTTTGCGCGTTCAAGGTAGTCATAGACATCTGTGCCAAAGTGCAAGAGGGAATCGTCCATTTCCCTGATGGTTTTCAATAAAATTGCTGGTGTAAAATTTCCGAACCATACTTTAAGGCGTTCTTTTTTAGGCAAATCCTCGCCTAATTTGCGATACAGATTGAACTTATTATTGTCATACAACAACACCATCAGTAGCCAAGACAGTTCATCTGTGGTGCGGAGTAAACAATGCGCTTGTTGAGTTAACCCGTCTTCCGCCAATCGAAGAATGGCTAAATAGTAGTTTATTAGAGAGTCAAGTTGATTGTGGATAATGAATCCTTTCAGCGTGCCTGAAGTGCCATTTACTGTGTCTATAACTATGCTGGGCCCAGACGGCTTTTTCCTTTCTTTCTTTACCTCGGTTCCATGTCTTATGGCATTTGATAGAATTCGCAAATAGTACATGCACAAATAAGAGAAATCTATTTGCTTGCCAAATTTGCTTCTGATTGTTTTGTTGCTAGATATTCTATTTTGAAAAAACTCCTCATCGGGAATGGTGAGGAAGTTATCGCATGAAAGATTTTTATCAAGAAACGGGCGTAATGTTTTTATCACTTGCGCACGAAATTCTGTATTAATAGGGAATGTCATATATACTTTCTTAACTCATCTTGATGGGGCGCAATCGCCAGAAGCATGTTCATGTTGAATTGGCTTTAAATCACGGGACTTGAACTGAATTCTATAAGAATATTTCTGCATGCTTGGCCTCTATGATTTTTTTGAATTCCGGGGAAATTGAATGCCAGTCTAGCGCGTCCACCCGGAACGGGAGGTCGGATTCGGCGAAGTCCTCGCGCAACGCGGACAGGGTGGCGATGTCCAGCTTCTCTTTTGCGATTATTGCAATGTCCAAATCGGAATATTCTTTGGGCGTTCCCGATACGCGCGAGCCGAATGCCAATGCCCGCTCTCCCGGCGCGCGGCGGGCCAGAATTTTTTTTATGGTCTGCAACTGCGCCGGAGTAACTTTAATCATTCCGTTCCTTCAGAACTTGCAGGAATTTGGCCGCGTCGGCTTGGAAAACGGAGGCTATGGCGAAAATTTCATCGGCTTTGCCGGAATCGTAAGTGTGCGCGGTTTCGTTGCGCGCGGCGTGATACTTCATCCATTGGCTTACATCCGTAATCAGGCGGCTTTCTGCGGCGAGGCGGAACAGTTCATGTCTGGAAACGCCGTCAACATACGAACCGCCCACATTGTTTTCCAGCCAGCGTTTCATAAATTTCCAGCAAAGCTCATAGGTGAACTCAAAATTCTGGATAACGCCGGCCCGCATGGCTTCAAGCATATCCTTGTCGGCGGTTTTGCCGGAGGACGCCGCTTTCAGCGTCCTGTCCAGCAACGCGACCGCTTTTTCAAAACTGGTTAAATCCATTTTCATAAACCCTCCATCCTGATTGTGTGTTTTTTGCCGGATACAATCAATCCGTGCCGCCGATTTTGTCCCAGCCGTTTTGGCAGATGTCGGGGTTGTTGGTGAATACGGCGTCTGCGCCCATGCACTCCAGCTCCAGCGCCTGGTCGCGCTCGTTGACCGTGTAGACGAAAACTTTCAGCCCCGCCTTGTGCGCGGCGCGCATCATTTCCGGGGTTGCGCGGCGGCGGCTTATGTTGACGCTTTCCGCCTTCAGCCGCTTTGCCAGCGCCAACGCGTCTTCAAACGAAGCGGCGCCCTGAAGCACGCCCAGCCTTGTTTCTGAATCCAGTTCGCGGACTTTTACGAGGCTGGGATGGTGGAAACTGGATATCGCGGCGCGCCGCGCCCAGCCCATGCCCGCGGCGGCAAGGCAGTCCAACGCCTTCTCCTCAATTCCGGCGTAGACGCCGCCGTCGTTTTTGATTTCAATATTGAGAAACCCGCGCCGGCCCAGCAGCCGCAGCACATCCTCAAGCAGCGGAACGCCCAGCTCCTTCAGCGCGTTATAGGGCATTTCCGCCACTTTATCGGGGCGGTTGTGCAGCCTTTGCAGGTCCATGTCGTGGAAAACGGCCAGTTTGCCGTCCGCCGAAAGCTGGATGTCCAGCTCAAAGTTTGCCATACCCATGCTTGCGGCCAGGGAGAAGGCGTCCAGCGTGTTTTCCGGCGCGTAGGCGCTTGCGCCGCGATGGGCTATGAATTCCATACGAATTTTTCCACGGACGCGGCCACCTCGTCCCTGAGCTTTTCCGGCAGCGGCGCCCCCAGCGAGGCGGTGCGCCCGCTGTCCGGGCCGTGATAGTCGGAACCGGCGGTGGCGAAAAATCCGTATTTAACGGCCATTTCCAGCAATTTACGGGTCATATCCGCGGAGTGTGAGGGGTAGAAAACCTCAAGTCCGGCAAGGCCGGCGGTTTTCCACGCGGGCAGTTCCAGAACGGGCAGCACAAGCCCCGGATGCGCCACCACCGCCGCGCCGCCTGCGTTTGTTATGGCGGCTATGGCCTCGCATGCGTCCAGCCCGCCGGAGGGCGCATAGCCGGGCTTGCCCGGGTCCAGATATTTCCGAAACGCATCGCTGCGGCTGGAGGCATAGCCCTTGGATTTGAGCAGGTCCGCTATATGCGCGCGGGAAAGGCTGCCCCGCGCCAGGCCGCGAATCTCGGCGTAGGAAATATCCACCCCGGCGGCGGCAAGCTGTTCGGTTACGCGCCGTATGCGCGCGTCGCGCCGGGAGGCGGCCTCTTCCAGCGTTTGCAGGAACCGTTTGTCGCGGTGGTTTACGCCGAGACCCAGTATGTGCAGGTAATCGTGCTGCCGGGTGCTGATTTCCACGCCGCCGATGAAGGCTATGCCCAGAGATGAGGCTTCGGCAGCCGCCTCGTTGAGGCCGGAGACCGTGTCATGGTCCGTAAGCGCCCACAACCGCACGCCGCGCCGGGCCGCCTCCCGCGCGACCTGAGCGGGAGGCAGCGTTCCGTCCGAGCGGTCCGAATGGGTGTGAAGGTCCAGCTTCTCGCCCGCCTTCATGCGCGCGGGCGCGCGTCCGCTCACGCCGGCAGGACCTGCTTTACTTCGGGGACTTCCTCTTTGAGTTTGCGCTCCACAACCATTTTAAGCGTCATGGCCGCGCCGGGGCAGCAGCCGCATGCGCCGGCCAGCCGCACGCGCACCACTCCGGCGGCCTCGTCAACGGAGACAAGCTGCACGTCGCCGCCGTCGGCCTGAAGCATGGGACGGATTTTGGCAAGGGATTTTTCCACTTTGTCTTTCATATCACGTTTCCTCCGCTTGTTACAATAATATATCATTTGAAGCCCGCCGGAAGCCTCTCTTTGGGCGGGACAGGGAATTTTAATGAGCAAAACGGGAGACGCGGGCCTCACCTCCCTCTGCGGGGGCGTACGAGTCCGCAAAAATCATCCGCGCATATGCGCGCTGGCCGCGCTGGACGAACTGTCCTGCGCGCTGGGCATGGCGCGCGCGCTGCTTTCCCGCGCCGGCAGGCGCGGCGTTGCCTCTAAAATACTGCGCGCGCAGGAAGATATAATAATCCTCTGCGGACACATAGCCGGAAAATCCGCCCCGGCGGAGCTGGAAAGGCGGCTTGCCCGGCTGGAAGCCGAACTGGCGGCTTCGGGGCCGGCAAAACCCGGTTTTGTCATTGCCGGAAGAACGCCGGAAGAGGCCGCATTGCACTGCGCCCGCGCCAAATGCCGGACGGCGGAAACGCTGCTGTGCGCGCTGCGCGCGGGCGGGCCGGCGGGGAAATATATCAACCGGCTGTCGCTGTACCTGTTCCGGCTGGCGGGTGATTAACCTGAATGCGGCGGGAACCGGCGCGGCGGTTGGCGCAGGCAGTCCGGCGCAGAATTTGACGGGCATACCCGCGCGGCATGAATATTACGTTCTCCGCCGGCGAATTCCGCCGTCCAAACTGAGGAAAACAGGCAAACGGCGGATGTCAGGGCGGGGGAAGCTGGCCGGGGTTCTGCTCCGCCGCATAAGGCTTGCGGAGATAGGCGGTTATATAGTCCCTGAACCCCCAATGGTCCTGGTAGCCGAGGGCGCGCTTGTAATCGGCCACGGCCTTTTTGCGCTCGCCCTGCAAATCGTGTATGTTGCCGGCCCGCACCACCGACCATACCGCCCAGCGGTTGGGTTTTTCCTTTGACGGAGGCTCCGCCCGGACGAAGGCCTCCAACGCCTTGTCCAGCTTGTTTTCGGCCAGATAGGAGGTGCCAAGCGCTATAAGCGCGCGCGGGGTGTACATCGCGCTGTAATTGGCCTCGCCTTTTTCTATGCGGCGCAGGTATTCCTCGGCCTCGGCGCGCACTTCCTCCCATTTGCCGTTTTCGTAAAGGCAGACTATTTCCACGAAATGCAGCATCGGGTGGTTGGGGGACTGCTTGCGCAATTCTTTTGCCCATTCAAGCGCAAGCGCGGGGTTGGCGTATTTGCTGCCGGTCTGGGTGTAAATCTCTATCAGCAGCAGCTTTGCCGCCGTGGCGGTGTAATGCCCTTTTTCCCGGACGAGGTTCAGATACTCAAGCCCCTTTTTGGGGTCGCCGCTGACCAGAAACTTGGCCAGTATCCGTATGACCGCTGGCAGTGTTCCGGCATAATACTCGTACATCCCGGGGCCCAGATACGCGTCGTAATACTCAGAGTCCAGCTTGATGGCGGTCTTCATGTGCTTAAGACCTTTGCGCCCGGTGAAATACGCGCGTATCCAACTGTGCTTCATAAGCGCCAGCCGGCTGCGCAACCCGTACATCCCGCCCACGCAGACATGCGCGCTGGCATCTTCGGGATGCTTTTTAAGCCAGGCCTCGCCCTTGTCTATGGCCTCGTCGGTTTTTTTCTCGTAAAGTTCGTCCAGCGCGGGGTTGCTTTCCTCCTGCTGGTATTCCAGCCGGCCCCATTGCGACATCGCCAGCCCGAAATACCCGTAGGGCTGGCCTGGGTATTTTTCCAGAATTTCGCTGAAATCCTTTTCCGCGCCGTCAAAATCAAGCTGGTGGATAGAGGTTATGCCGCGCATAACCAGCGCATCCAGTTCGGGCGGCATTTTCTCATAGGCCAGCGCGTCGCCCGAAAACAGCAGCGCGGCGGCGGCGATTATTCTTTTCACGCCGGCTCCTTTGTTATCTTATCCGCGCCGAAATAGGGCCGCAGCGCGTCTGGCACGGTTACCGAACCGTCGGCATTCTGGTAATTTTCCAGTATGGCGGCGAATGTGCGCCCCACCGCCACCCCGCTTCCGTTGAGGGTATGCACAAATTCCAGCCCGTTGTCCGCCCGGCGGACGCGGGTGTTCATCCTGCGCGCCTGGAAATCCGTGCAGTTGGAGCAGGAGGATATTTCGCGGTAGCGGTTTTCCGAAGGCATCCACACTTCCACGTCATAGGTCTTGGCCGAGGAAAACCCCGTATCCGCCGTGCAGAGCATGACCACCCGGTGCGGCAGTTCCAGCGCGGCCAGCACGGACTCGGCGTCGCGGACAAGCTGCTCCAGCGCGTCCATTGATTTTTCCTTCGCAGCCAGCCACACCAGCTCCACTTTATTGAACTGGTGGTTGCGTATCAGCCCGCGCGTGTCCTTGCCGTAAGAACCCGCCTCCTGCCGGAAACAGGCGCTGTAGGCGGCATATCTGAGCGGCAGCTGCTCCTCTTTGAGCGTCGCGCCGCGGTGCATGTTTGTCAGCGGCACCTCGGCTGTGGGAATAAGGTAGAGCCCGCCGTCTCCGGCGATTTTGTAAAGGTCCTCTTCAAATTTGGGAAGCTGGCCCGTGCCGGTGAGAGTTTCCGCGCTGACGATAAACGGCGTGAACATCTCCCGGTAGCCGTTTTTGCCGTGCGTATCCAGAAAAAACGAGATGATGGCCCGCTCCAGCCGCGCCCCCGCGCCTTTTAGCAGCGCAAAGCGCGAGCCCGACAGCAGCGCCGCCGTCTGAAAATCCAGTATGCCCAGCTTTTCGCCCAGTTCGTGATGGTCCAGCGGCTTGAAGGAAAATTCTTTTTTGCCGGCGGTATTTTCGCGGACCACTTTGTTGTCCGCCTCGGATTTGCCGACGACGGTTGTTTCATCCGGCGTGTTGGGAATGCCCAGGGCGAGGGCTTTGGCCTCCGCCTCCATGGGCGCCAGCGTTTTTTCAGCCGAGGCGGCTTCATCCTTAAGTTTGGCCGCCTTTTCCGCAAGCTCCGCCGGGGGAGGCTGTTTCTGCGCGCGGAATTTGCCGATTTCGGCGGAGATTTTTTTGCTTTCGGCGCGCAGGCTTTCCGCCCGGGTCAGCGCGGCGCGGTGCAGGGCATCCTTGGCAATCAAATCCTCCAACGCGGGGAGGCCTTTGCCGCCGCGATTTTCCGCGGCCTTGCGGAAATAATCCGGGTTGGAGCGCAACAGCTTCATGTCTATCATAAAGGTTTCACCTCCACTTCCGCCTCGCCCATGCCGGCTGCGAGGTTGCCGCCGCGCCGCGGCTCCAGCATTACGGAGGCGCGCAGCCTGTCGGGCCGGAAGCCGGTTTTGACCAGCCGCTTGAGGTACACCTGCAATTCGGTGTGGGGCACGGTTATTTCCACCGTTTTCCCCGGCGGGATTTTGGACACCCGCCGCTCGTCTATTGAAAAAGGGACCGTCCATACGCCCGGCTCCGCGGAATCTTCCCGGACCAGCCGCATGGCAAAAGCGCAGCGCAACACCACCGCCTCCGCCGGTTTGGCGCCGGAGTTTTCCACCCGCACCACAAGCCGCAGCATAACCGGCAGCCTGCCGGTTTTCAATACGGGGACGGACGCGGAGTCCGAATAAGCCGTTTTGCCGGCGGTTTTAGGCGCAAAGGCCACCTGCCATTTGGTTTCTTTCACAAGCAACTGGGCGGACGCGCCGCCGGGGGCAATAAAAAATAAAGCGGAGCAAAGCGCGATTTTTAGCATAACGGTTTATTTTACCAAATTGCAGCCGTCCGGCGGGAAAAGGCGGTGCCCCAGGTTGCAGGTAAATAGAAATGCCCTGTACGGCATCACCCGTTTTTTGAAAAGCTGTGGCGTGTTGGCAAACGACAGTCAAAACGGAATCAAACCACCAAACACACGAAAGGGGAGTAAAAAATTCCGGTAGTTGTTCCCGCCTCGTTCCAGAGCCTTTTCGTGTGTTTCAGGAACGCTTCGCGCGGTTGTTTTCGGCAATACGGGACAGCAAAATACGGCATTGTGAAAAAATGGATGATGTCGTGAAATGCCATGTTGCTGACCTTGTCGCTGCTGTGTCGTTTTGAACACAGTTCAAGTGCGTAAAACGCCGGCGACAGGCTGATGGATAAAACACGGGAAGAGAGTCTGCACGATTTTGATGTAAAATGAAAGGTGCAAGGGTACTTCGCGCATCAGAAGGGACGCAAGCCGTAAATCGTAAAACCGTATGCAAAAAGTCGTGATTTTTGCCCAAAAGCTTATTCGGGAGAAAGTCTTATGATAGGCGGGATAGCGGCTGTTTCCGCCGCGGCGGCGGCGCTGGAATTGGACTCGGTTCAGGCGGGACAGTTTCTGTTTTCCCGCCCGTCCGTTGCGGGCGCCATATTCGGAATCATGGGCGGGGATTTCCTGTCCGGCGTGCAATTGGGCCTGTGCATGGAACTGCTGACCATAGACCAGGTGCCGGTGGGCGGCTATGTCCCGCCAAGCGGGGTGGTGGGCGCGGCATGCGCTTTCGCGCTGCACAGGTGGGCGGGGTTTGACAGCGGGTATTCGTTCCTGCTCGGTTTTATTCTGGCGAAGCTGTATCCGTTTGTAGAGATTAAAATGCGGCAGGAACGCTCCTCCTGGAACGCGCGGCTGGAAAGCGCCACGGAAACGGACGCCTCGGCTGCGGGGGGCTGGGTCGCCAAAGCGCTGGCCCAGCAGGCGGCGCTGGTGTTCGTGTTCGTGTTTTCCGGAATTTGCCTGGCCGTCTGCGCAGGCGGCGCTGCCTGGCTTGCCATGCCGGCAAAAATAAAGCCGGCGTTTATGACGGCTTACCGCGTGGCCCCCTGGCTGGGGCTGGCCGCGCTTACCGCCGCGCTGCTGCCGCGCAGGGGAAACTGAAATGGATGCCGGCATAAAACGGAAAATTTTCCTGCGCTCTTTCCTGATACAGGCGGGCTGGAACGACCAGAGAATGCAGAACATGGGCTTTGCATTCGCAATATATCCGGCGCTGGCCGCGTTATACAAGGGGCGCGAGCTTTGCGCCGGGATGAAACGCCATCTGGGATTTTTCAACACGCATCCGTTCATGGCGGGTTTCGCGCTGGGGCTTGCGGCCCGGCTGGAGGAGCAGGGCGCGCTGTCCGGCCAGCCGCATGACACTGCCCGGGTGGAGGCGATAAAATCCGCCGTCGCCCCGCCGCTGGGCGCGATAGGGGACAGGTTTTTCTGGGCCGCGCTGCGGCCCGCCAGCCTCTCCATCAGCCTGCTGGCGCTGTGGGCGCTGGGGCTGCGCCATCTGACACATCCCCCGGAGGAGATGTGGCGGTTCCAGACCTCTTTCGGCGCGGGAGAGCTGCTGGTTGGGCTCGCCGCCGGGCTTGCCGTTTACAACGGCATAGCAATATGGGTGCGCTGGAAGGGAATTTCCTACGGTTATCAGTGCGGGGCGGGCGGCTCCTGCGGGCTGGATTTCGTCAACTGGCAGGGCATGATACGCAAGGCCAGGCTGGCCGGGTTTTGCGCCACCGTTCTGCTTATCGCCATGAAGCTGATTGTTTTCTGGCGGCTTAAAATGCCGGCGGCGCTGCACGGACATGACGCGCTGGCGTATCTGCTTGCGCCGCCGGCGATGTGCGCGGCGTTTTTCACCACCCGCTCCGGGAAACATGTGGCGCAGGTATACGGCGCGGTGATATGTATTTGCATAATTGCTTTTGCTCTGGCATACTAGTATATAAGGGAGAATGAATGGTAAGCGAAACGGTGAAGGTCGTCAACCCGCTTGGAATGCACGCGCGGCCCGCGGCGGCGCTGGTGGCCACGGCGTCCCAATTTGCCAGCGAGATTAAGATTTCCAGGAACGGCGACGTTATAAACGGCAAAAGCGTGATGGGAGTTATGATGCTTGCCGCCGAGTGCGGAAGCGCGCTGACCGTTTCGGTCAGCGGGCCGGACGAGAATGCGGCGCTTTCCGCCATAAGGGAGCTTTTCGCCCGCGGCTTTGACGAAATGGAAGCGGACAAACCATGATAATAATGAAGGGCATCCCCGCCAGCCCGGGAATTGCCATAGGCAAGGCGTATGTCTTTGACGACAACGACCTTGTCATAGACAAGCGCGTCCTTTCCCCCGACGCGGTCAAAAACGAGGTCAAACGTTTCAAGGACGCCGTGCGGGCCACGCTGTCCGACCTGGACGCCGCCGAGGCGAAGGTGCTGCTGATGCTGGGCAAAAAGCACGCCAAGCTGATAGAAACGCACCGGCTGATTCTGAAGGACCCGCTGATTACGCAGGAAGTGCCGCGCCGCATCGCCGCCGAGCTGGTCAACGCGGAATACGCGCTGTCCCAGACCATAGACCGCCTCAACCGCAATTTTGAAAAAATAGACGACGAGTTTTTCCGCGAACGCCGCCACGACCTTTTTGACGTGGGCAAGCGCCTGGTAAGCCATCTGGTGCGCCAGGAAAAGCGGTCCCTGGCCGACATAAAGGTTCCCTCCGTCCTGATAGCGCATAACCTGTACCCGTCCGACACCCTGCATATGCGCGAAAGCCGGGTGCTGGGTTTCTGCACCGACATCGGCGGCAAGACCAGCCACACCGCGCTGCTGGCCCAGAGCATGGAGCTGCCCGCCGTTGTCGGCCTCTCCGACATAACGCGGCAGGTCAGGACCGGCGACGTCGCCATAGTGGACGGCGACCGCGGCCTTGTCATAATCTCCCCCGGCCCCGAAGCGCTGGAGAAATACCAGAAAACCCAGCGCCAGCAGCGCCAGGCCGAGCGTTTTCTGGAAACCGTGCGCCAGCTGCCCAGCGTTACGCGCGACGGGCACAAGATAAACCTGCTTGTCAACATGGACATGCGCGAGGACCCGCAGTCGGTTACCGGCCTTAATGTGGACGGCGTGGGGCTTCTGCGGACCGAGTGGCTTTACATGAACCGTCCCGCCCCGCCCCCGGAGGAGGAGCAGTTTTCCGCATACGATGCCGTGGCAAAAGCGCTGGCTCCCGCGCCCGTAACCATCCGCCTTGCCGACATAGGCGGCGACAAGCTGACCGCGCTTGGCATCCCCGGCCACGAGAACGAGACCAACCCCTTTATGGGGCTGCGCGGGGTGCGGCTTTTCCTCCAGCATTCGGATATGATGCGGACGCAGCTGCGCGCGTCGCTGCGCGCGGCAAAGCGCGGCAACGTGAAAATCATGATTCCGATGGTAACCTCGGCCAGCGAGGTGCGCGCCGTGCGCATGGCGATGGAGGAGATGCATTCCGAGTTGGTCAAGGAAGGCCGCGCGCCGCAGTCGCTGCCGGAGCTGGGCATAATGGTGGAAATCCCCTCCGCCGCGCTTACGCTGGACACAATGCTTTCGGTGGCGGATTTCATCTCCATCGGCACCAACGATTTGATTCAGTATCTCCTTGCGGTGGACCGCGTGAATCAGCGCGTCGCGCATATCTACGACACCTATCACCCGGCGGTGCTGCGCGTGCTGCACCTGATAGTGCAGACCGCGCACAAGAAAGGCAAGCAGGTCAGCGTCTGCGGCGAGATGGCCTCGGACCCCAAGGCCGCCTGCCTGCTGGCCGGGCTTGGCATGGACGCGCTGTCGGTTACGCCCCGCATGTTTCTGAAGGTCAAGCATACCATCCGCTCGCTGGACTTTACGGCCTGCGCGCAGGCCGCGCAACAGGCGCTGACCCTCTCAAGCTGCGAGGAAATACGGCAGCTTGTCCTTAAAACTGCCGATGAAAATCCGTAACTTCTCAATAATAGCCCACATAGACCATGGCAAATCCACGCTGGCCGACCGCCTGCTGGAAGAGACCGGCACCGTCCCCCGCCGCCAGCTGCGCGAGCAGACGCTTGACAGCATGGACCTGGAGCGCGAGCGCGGCATCACCATCAAAGCCAAGGCCGTGCGCATGAATTATTCGCGCGGCGGCGAGGACTATATTTTCAACCTCATAGACACCCCCGGACACGTGGATTTTTCATACGAGGTGGCCCGCTCGCTTGGCGCGTGCGAGGGCGTTCTGCTGCTGGTGGACGCCTCCCAGGGCGTGGAGGCGCAGACGGTGGCGCACGCGCATCTGGCCCAGTCGCTGGGGCTGAAGGTGATACCGGTGATAAACAAGGTGGACCTGTCCCAGTCCGACGCCGACGCCTCCGAGGAGCAGCTCTGGGAAATACTCAAAAGCCCCATTTCAGCCGAGCGCGTGTCTGCCAAAACCGGGCTGGGGGTGGAGCATTTGCTTTCCCGCATAGCCGACGATATTCCCGCCCCCGGCGGCCTGCCCGAGGCTCCGCCTGCCGCGCTTATTTTTGATTCGTATTACGATTCGTTCCGCGGCGTGGTGATGTATGTGCGCGTTTTTGAGGGCTCGCTGCGGGCGGGGATGAAAATGCGGCTTTTCTCGTCCGGCTTTGTATCGGATATAGAGGAAGTCGGCTGCATGACGCCCAAACCCGTCAAAGCCGATTCGCTTGGCCCCGGAGAGGTGGGGTATGTGATTGCGGGCGTAAAGGACATACACCAGGTCCATGTGGGCGACACTGTCACCGACCATGCCCGCCCCGTCCTAAAGTCGCTGCCCGGCTACCGCGAGGCCAGACCCGTGGTTTTCGCCAGCATTTTCCCGATAGTGCCGGCGGACTACCCGCTGCTGCGCGCCGCCATAGAGAAGCTGAATCTTTCGGACTCCGCGTTCCACTACCAGGCGGAAACTTCAAAGGCGCTGGGTTTCGGCTTCCGGCTGGGCTTTATGGGGCTGCTGCACATGGAGATTGTCAAGGAACGCCTGGAGCGGGAATTCAACCTCTCGCTTATAGTTACCAGCCCCAATGTGGTCTACAAGGTCAAAAGCAGGGGCCGCGCCGTCCCCGGCGGGCCCGCCCAGACGCCAGATGAGGAAGGCTATGTGCTGGTGGACAATCCCGCCAATTTCCCGCCCTACGGCGACATAGCCGATACGCGCGAGCCGTCGGTGAAAGTAACAATAGTAACTCCGGTGGCGAATATGGAAGCGGTGATGAACCTGCTCAAAGACCGCCGCGGCGAGTTCGGGCGGCTGGAGCATATCGCCAACCAGCGCGTCATAGTGGAATACGAGATGCCGCTCGGCGAAATGGTGGTGGATTTTTACGACAAGCTCAAGTCCGTTTCCAAGGGCTATGCCTCTTTTGATTACGAGATGGCCGGCTACCGCTCCGCCGACGTGGTGGTGATGGAGATTCTGATACACGGCACTCCGGTGGACGCGCTGTCGGTTGTCACCCACAAGAGCAAGGCGCAGACGCAGGGCCGGCTTTTGTGCGAAAAGCTAAAGGAAATAATCCCCCGCCAGCAGTTTGAAATCGCCATACAGGCCCGGGCCGAGGGCAAAATCATCGCGCGCGAGACAAAGCCCGCCATGCGCAAGGACGTCATCGCCAAATGCTACGGCGGCGACATAACGCGCAAGCGCAAGCTGCTTGAGCGGCAGAAGGAAGGCAAGCGCCGCCTCAAAAACATAGGCAGCGTGGACATTCCGCAGGAAGCCTTCGTGGCAATGCTCAAAATCCAGCAATAAGCCCGAAAATTGCAGTTGCCGCCGAATTCCGCCAAAACAAAACCCCCCCGCCGAAGCGGGGGGGTTTTTCAATGCCTTTGTCCGAATTTAGAAGGAGTAGGCAACCTTCAGGCTCGGGACAATGTTGTTGGCAGCGGAGCTCGTGCCATCGCCGTTGTCCAGCATTCCGAACACATGATGCCAGCGCAGGTCCAGGCCGACTTTCCACTGGGGGGCGACTTCCATCATCGCGCCGCCGCCGAGGTTGAAGCCGAACTTGGAGCCGGAATCACCAGCAACGGTCGTGCCGGCGCCGTTATCGTAATCCGGCGTGCTCCAGCGGTAGAGGCCGAGGCCGAATATGCCGTAGGTGTTGACTTTTTTGCCGCCCAGCTCCACGTCCTTATCGGCTTTGATGAAGGGGGTCAGCTGAAGGACTTTGACTTTGTAATCGCTAACATCCTTGTTTTTGTGGCCGAAGTCATAGCCCAGTTCCAGACCAGCCGAAAGCATGTCCTGGAATTTGTAGGCGCCGGCGAGACTCATGTTGAGCGAGCCTTTGTGGTTGCTGCTCCAGTCGCCGGATACGGGCATGGCATAGCCAACGCCGTAATCCGCATCCCATTTGCCCACATCTGCAGCCGTTGCCACGGCGCCGACGCCGGCGATCATCACTATTGCCGCTAACAGTCTTTTCATTTGTTTCGGTCTCCTTTTATTTAGTGCGCCAGTCTCTAGCCGCGACCGGCCTTCCGCGCCGCGCCGCCGGAAAATCTGTCTTCCGCCGGAAGCGAACCCGCAAGATTAGCGCGTACTTATATCCTATGAAAAAGCCCCGGCAAATGCAACCGCAAATCAGTCCGCCGGAGCAACGCCAAGGCCCGATTTCACCCCGGCCAGGCTATACACGCCGGAGGGCGACAGCGCCCCGCCGCGCATCACCTTGTCCTTGATGAAAAACGGCGTGTCCAGATCTATGAAATCAAACCCGCCGCAGCCCGCCGCCAGATGGGCGGAGGCGGTCATCGCCAGCAGCGATTCCATCATGCCGCCTATCATAAGCCTTATTCCATGCGCCCGGCACAGCCGCGCCATCTCCGCGCCCAATACAAAGCCGAATTTGGCGGTTTTGATGTTGACCGCGTGGGCGTAACCGCCCCGGATTATTCTGGCCACGCTTTCCAGCCCGGTTACCGCCTCGTCCGCGCAGACGCAGACGCCGCTTTTGCGCGTAACCTCGCGCAGGCCTTCCCAATCCTCTTTTTTGACCGGCTGCTCTATCATCTCAAGCCGGACTTTTATGTCTTTAAGCTCGCGCACCAGCCGGAGCATTCCTTTGGGAGAATACGCCTGATTGGCGTCCAGATACACCGGCATTTCCGGCGCGGCGTTGGCGGCGGCCAGAATACGCATGAAATCCAGCTCCGCGTCGCCGCCCAGCTTGATTTTATAGGCGCTCATGCCGCGGCGTTTTATATCTTTGGCGGCAAGCTGCGCTTCCTCAACCGAACCAAGCACTATGGTCATGTCGCTGTGCAGCGGGGCGCAGCCGGGGCCGAAGAGCTTCCAGACCGGCATTTTCAGCTTTTGGGCCAGCGCGTCCAGCATGGCGGCTTCAACGGCGGTCCGGGCGCAGCGGTTCTGGGGCAGCGACTCGCTGATTTCCATTGAAACAGCCTGATAGTCGCAGACGCTGCGCCCCTCAAGCCCGCGCGCCAGGTTTTGCAGGTTGGAAAGCGTTTTTTCCTGCGTTTCGCCGGTGATATGGGCGGCGGGGGCAGCCTCGCCCCAGCCGGTTATGCCGCCGTCAAGCTGCACGTAAAACAGCACGTTTTCAAGCGCGGTGTGCGCGCCGGTGGCGATTTTGAAGGGTTGGTTCAGCCGCGCGTCCAGCTTGCGCGCGCCGGCTTTTTTTATTGTGAAGTCTTTCATTTTATCGGTTTCTTGCCTCCGGCAAGCCATTCAAGATAGGACTGCATGAAGCCGTCCAGCGCGCCGTCCATCACACCCTGCACGTCCGAGGTTTCGTGTCCGGTGCGCATGTCTTTGACCATCTGGTAGGGCATGAAAACGTATGAGCGTATCTGATGCCCCCAGGCGATATCGCCTTTTTCGCTGTAATGCCGCTCCAGCTCGGAGCGTTTCTTGTCCATCTCCACCTCGTGCAGTTTGGCCTTGAGCATTTTCATCGCGTTGAGGCGGTTCTGATGCTGGGAACGCTCGTTCTGGCACTGCACCACTATGCCGGTGGGGGTATGGGTGATTCTGATGGCGGTTTCCACCTTGTTTACGTTCTGGCCGCCCGCGCCGCCGGCGCGGTAGGTGTCTATCTGAATATCCTTGTCCTCTATTTTGATGTCAACTTCCTCTTCAATATCCGGCAGCACGTCGCAGGAGGCGAAGGAGGTGTGCCGCCTCTTGTTGGCGTCAAAAGGCGAAATGCGCACCAGCCGGTGCACGCCGTTTTCGCTTTTGAGATGGCCGTAGGCAAAACGCCCCTGCACGAAAACCGTGGCGTTGCGAATGCCCGCGCCGTCGCCGGCCAGCATATCGGTTACGGCGAACCCGAACCCGCGCGCCTGCGCCCAGCGCGAATACATACGCAGCAGCATTTCCGCCCAGTCGCAGGCCTCGGTGCCGCCGGCTCCGGCATGAATGCTTAAAATCGCGCCCAGTTTGTCGGTCGGGGCCGAGAGCTTGGCCTGAAAATCCATCGCTTGGACGGCCTGGACAACCGGTTTAAGCGAGGCCATTATTTCCGGCAGTTCGCCGGAGGCGTTTTCCTCGCGGGCCAGCTCGTAATGCGCGCGGGCGTCCGCCAGTTGTTTGTCCGCGCCGTAATAAAGTGTTATTTCCTTTTCAAGGTCCGCCTTTTCCTTGGCCACCAGTTGCGCCGCCTGGGCATTGTCCCAGAAACCGGGGGCGGCGGACTGCTTTTCCAGTTCGGCCTGCTTTTTCTGTTTGTCGTCAATGGCGCAAAGCGTCTTCAGCCTGCCCAGCGCAAGGGCAAGCTCTGTTATCTTATTGTCCGCGTCCTTGAACTCTATATGCTCGGCCATGGGCTATATCTTATAAACTTCGGAGACGGTTTGCAGTGTGTTCGCGTGAATTATGGCGGCGTCCGCGCCGTAGCCGCCGCCCAGAACCACCGCCAGCGGGATATGCCGGGCCCTGCACTGGCGCGCCGCAAATTCGTCCCGCGCGATGATTTCCTGCATTGAAAGCGCGAAACAGCCCAGCGCGTCTTTTTCGTAAACATCCGCCCCGGCCAGGTATACCGCCAGTTCCGGCCTGTGCAGGTCCAGTATGCGCGGAAGGTTTTCCTCAAGCGCGGAGAAATACGGCACAAAGCCGGTTCCCGCGGGGAACGCGATATCAAGCGAGCTTTGGGCCTTCTCCTCCGGGAAAATATCCCGCCCGTGCATGGAGAAGGTGAACACATCCTTGCTGTCGCGGAAAATCTCCGCCGTGCCGTTGCCCTGATGCGCGTCAAGGTCTATGACGACCGCGCGCTTGTTCAATGCGTTTACGGCGACCGCTATATCGTTGAACAGGCAGAAGCCGCCGCCGCAATCGCGGAATGCGTGATGCCCGCCGCCTCCGGCATGAAGCCCCAGCCCGTCATTTAGCGCCAGCTTGCAGGCCGCTATCGTGCCGCCGCAGGCCAGTTTATGCGCGGCGACAGTCTCTTTTGTAACCGGCATTTCGGCAAGCGCCTTTTCCCGCTCCGAAAGCGTCAGGGCGTCCAGCTTGTCCAGCCATTGCCCGTCGTGCGCGGACAAAAGCTCCCGCCGGGACGGCATTTCCGGCGCGATAATGCCGCGCGGCAACACAACTTCCCGCTCCAGCAGAATTTGCGCCGCCCGCCAGAACTTGTCCGGCGAAAAAACATGCCCGCCCAGATTTACCGAGTATTTTTCGGTTGCGACCAGCTTCATAAAAACAGAACGGCGGCCAAAAGCGCGCAGCCCGCCGCGACGCAGCACAGTCCGGCGAAAATATCGCCGAAATCCGCATAAAAGCTCTGCGACGGCGAAACGGCTATGCGGTAAACCGGCGCAGCCGGCGTGTTAAGCTCCGTGCGGCCGCGGACTATTCCCGAACCGTCTATCCAGCCGGAAATTCCGGTATTGGCGGCGCGGACCAGCGGGATGCCGCTTTCAACCGCGCGCAACACCGCCGCCGCGAAATGCTGGCGCGGCGCGGCGGTATCCAGATACCAGCCGTCATTGGTGAGGCTGACCAGCAGCCGTGGCGCAGCCGGTTTCGCCTGCGGCGAAACCGGCTGCGGCGCCAGGCTTAGCGCGCCGCTGCCATCAAAAGCGGATTTGTTTTTGCGGGTAACATAAGATTCCGGCGGCAGGAAGCCGAATGGCAGCAGTATATTCTCCAAAGCCCTGTCCAGCAGCTTTTGCAGCGGCGCAAACCGCGCCGACAGCGCGCCGGGAATTACCGCGATGTCCTGTTCCGCCCGCCAGCCGCGCCAGAGCTGCGGGAAAATAGTCTCGTAGCAGATTCCGATATTGAGCGAGAGCCCCGCAACCTCAAGCGGGCGCTGGTCCGCGGAACCGGCTGAAAATTCGCCCAGCTTGTTGACCGGCGCGGCAAACCGCCCCAGAATATCGCGGAAAGGCACGAATTCGCCGAAAGGCACCAGCCGCCTTTTGTCGTATATTCCCGCAACCGCGCCCTCCGGCGAAACCGCATATGCCGAGACGAAATCCCTGCCCCCCGCCCCGCGCACCGTGCCGATTAGCTGCCAGCCGCCGGTTGCCAGCGCGATTGCGCGGACGAAGGCGGAGTATTTCTCCTCGTCCATTGGCCCCGGCAGTGCGGATTCTGGCCAGATTACCAGTTTCGGCGCGGCTTTGGCCGCAAGCGCGGCCAAAGCCGCCTCCCGCGACAGGATTTCATCCTCAAAAGCCGGCTCCCATTTTTTGTACTGCGCGATATCGGGCTGAATGACGGCGACAACGATCTCCGGCCAGCCGCGCCGTTCCTGCCTTGCCATGTCCAGCCGGAAATAGCCGAAGACAACGACAGCCGCCGCAACCGCAGCCGGAGCCGCCATACCGCGCAAAAACGACACTGCCGCCGCGCGGGCGGACACATGCCCGCCGGTGATTATTCCAATCCAGCGCGCCAGCGAAAACCCGAAAAACGCGACAATAAAGCCGACGCCGTACACCCCGGCAAACGCCGCAATTTGAATAAGCTGCGCGTTCTGCCATTGCGTGTACCCAAGCAGGAACCAGGGGAACCAGCCGCCCTGTCCGCCGGCGCAGACCGCCAGATATTCAACCGCGGTGAAAGCCGCCGCCGCCAGCAGCGGAAACAGCCGCCCGTAGCGCGCCAGCTTGCGCGTCAGCGCGGCGGCAGCCGCCCACTGGAGAGCCAGTATCTCCGCCAGCACGACCCATGCCAGCAGCGACTGCCCTATGCCCAGCGCCCCCGCCCGGCAGGTCGGGAAAATCCAGTAAAGCCCCAAGAGATAAAATAAGAACCCCGCCAGCCAGCCGAAGGCCGCCGCGCGCAGCGCGCCGCCCGCGCGCAGAGAAGCAAGGCCGAAAGGCGCAAGCGCAAGCCAGGCCAGAAAGCCCCACTCCGGCTTCAGCCAGGCCGCCGCCAGCGTCAGCGCGAATATCGCGGCGCAAACCGCAAACCACAACGGCGAATGCCGGGGCGCGCCGGTTTTCGCCGCGTCCGGCAGCGATATTTTCGCGCCGACGCCGCGCACCTCCGGTTCCGCCCCGCGCCAGCGGACATGCTTCGCCCATTTCCCGCCGCCGGGTTTAATAATCGCCCTGCCCGGATTTGTTTCTTCCATAAATAATTCCGGCTGCAACCGCAGGTTGCAGCCGGAGCAAGAGCCGGTCCCGGAATTCGGGACTGCCGTCTTCCGGCGCGGCGGCTGGCCGCGCCGGGTTCAGCCTGCGGCTAGGCTGCCTGGGGGACCTTTTCCTCTTTCTTTTCCGTGTCGCAGGACATGGCGGCTATCTGGCGGTAGACGCTGAGCCGCCATTTGTACTCCTCGTCCGCCAGCTTCATCAGCCGTTTTGCGGCATCCGGGTTGGAGGCGGCGAGGGCGCGGAACCTGTTCTCGCCGGACATGTACTGCTCCAGCGGGATGGTGGGCGCGCCGCTGTCTATGGCAAGCGGGTTTTTCTTCTGCGCGCGCAGCGCCGGGTTGAAGCGGTAGAGTATCCACCGCCCGCTGGCGACCGCCTTTTTGCCTTCGCCCATGCCGGAGCGCATGTCTATGCCGTGCGCTATGCAATGCGAATAGGCGATGATGATGGCGGGGCCGTCATAAGCCTCGGCCTCCTCAAACGCCTTGATGGTCTGCTGGTAGTTCGCGCCGATGTTTACGCTGGCGACATAGATGTTGCCGTAGGTCATGGAGATCATGCCCAGGTCTTTCTTGGGCAGCATCTTGCCGCCGGCGGCGAACTGCGCCACCGCGCCCGTGGGCGTGGCCTTGGACATCTGGCCGCCGGTGTTGGAGTAAACCTCGGTGTCCAGCACGAGGATTTTTACGTTCCTGCCGGAGGCAAGCACATGGTCCAGCCCGCCGTAACCGATGTCATAAGCCCAGCCGTCGCCGCCCAGTATCCAGACGGATTTTTTGACAAGGTAATCGGCTATCGCGGCCAGCCGGATTTCGTCCTGGCCGGTTTTGCCGCCAAGCGCGCGCTTGAGGTCCGCCACCCGTCCGCGCTGCTGTTCTATCTCAACCCAGTCCTTCTGGGCGCAGGCGATGATGTCGTCTGCCAGTTTTTTGCTGGCCGGCAGGGTTGAGGCGGACAGCTTTTTGAGCAGCGCGCGCGCCTCCGCGCCAAGCTGGTCGTAGGCGAGGCGCATTCCCAGCCCGAACTCTGCATTATCCTCAAACAGCGAGTTGCTCCATGCCGGGCCTTTGCCGTCGGAGCGCTTGGCATAGGGCGTAGTCGGCAGGTTGCCGCCGTAGATTGAGGAGCAGCCGGTGGCGTTTGCTATGGCGGCGTGGTCGCCGACCAGCTGGGTAAGCAGCTTGACATACGGCGTCTCGCCGCAGCCGCCGCACGCGCCGGAGAACTCAAACAGGGGCCGCTGGAGCTGGCTGCCTTTTATGGTAAACCGGTTGACCTTCGCGGCGGCCTTGTCTTCCAGCGCCATGAAGTATTTGAAGTTTTCTATCTCGGTCTCGCGCAGCGGTGTCTGGGGGGCCAGGTTGATGGCCTTGCGCTGCGGATTGTTCTTGTCCTTGGCCGGGCAGTTGTAGACGCAGGCGCCGCAGCCGGTGCAGTCTTCCACCGCGACCTGCGCGGTGAACTTGAGGCCCTTGAGGTCGCCCTTGCCCTCGGCTGTCTTGAAGGATTTGGGGGCGTTGGCGCCGTCGTGCGCTTTTATCCGTATGGCGGCGTGCGGGCAGACAAGCGAGCAGATGCCGCACTGTATGCAGAGGTCCGGCTCCCAGACCGGGGATTCCAGCGCGATATTGCGCTTTTCGTACTGGGAGGTGGCCGTCGGGAAAACGCCGCCCGCGGGGAATTTGGAGACGGGTATATCGTCGCCGCGGAAGGCTATCATCTCGCCCAGCACCTCGCGCACGAACTGCGGGCTGTCCGCCGGAACCGCCGGCTGGCGGCGTATGCACGAGTCGGCATTGGAGGGGACTTTGACCTGCTCTATCGCGGCAACCGTGGCGTCCACGGCGGCGTAGTTCTTTTTGACCACGTCCTCGCCCTTGCGCGAGTAGGTCTTTTTAATCGCGTTCTTGATGGCGGAGATGGCCTCGTCCTTGGGCAGCACGCCGGAGATGGCGAAAAACGCCGTCTGCATGATGACGTTTATGCGCGCGCCCATCCCGGTCTGATTTGCGATTTCGGAGGCGTTGACGACATAAAACTTCAGTTTTTTGTCTATCACCGCCTGCTGCACCTCGCAGGGGATTTTGGCCCACACCTCGGCGGCGCTGTAGGGGCTGCTGAGCAGGAACACCGCGCCTTCCTCCGCGCGGGAGAGCATGTCGTATTTTTCCAGGAAGCTGAACTGGTGGCAGCCGATGAACCTGGCCTTGTTTATAAGGTACGGCGCGCGTATGTAGTTTTTGCCGAAGCGCACATGCGACACCGTCATGGAGCCCGCCTTCTTGGAGTCGTAGACGAAGTAGCCCTGCGCGTAGTTGTCGGTTTCCTCGCTGATGATTTTGATGGTATTTTTGTTGGCGCCCACCGTCCCGTCGGAGCCCAGTCCGTAGAACAGCGCGCGGAAAACGTCTTTGCCTTCAATGTCAAAGGCCGCGTCGTGGGAGAGGCTCAGCCCCGTCAGGTCGTCGTTGATGCCGACGGTAAAGCCCTGCTCCGGGTGTTTGAGCCCGCTCTTCGTGTATACCGCTTTCACCATGGCCGGGGTGAATTCCTTGGAGCCCAGCCCGTAGCGCCCGCCTATCACCGGCGGGGTCTTGGCGAATTTGGCGCGCCCGGCTTTGGAAAGCAGCGCGGCGCAAACGTCCTGATACAGCGGCTCGCCGACGGCACCCGGCTCTTTGGTGCGGTCCAGCACCGCTATGCCTTCCACGGAGGCAGGAATCGCGTCCACGAATTCCTTTACCGGGAACGGGCGGTACAGGTTCACCTTGATGACGCCGTATTTTCCGCCCTGGGCGTTGAGGTAGTCCACCGTTTCGCGCACGGTGTCTGCGCCGGAGGCCATGATGACGGTTATCTGTTTTGCGTCCTTGTCGCCGTAGTATTCAATAAGCGAGTATTTGCGCCCGGCGGTTTTGGCGAATTTCTCCATCGCTTTGGCGGTGATGGCGGCGCATTTGTCGTAATAGGGGTTGGCGGTTTCGCGCGCCTGGAAGAAAACGTCCGGGTTCTGGGCGGTGCCGCGCAGCACGGGCCGCTCCGGGTCCAGCGCCATCTCGCGGTATTTTGCAATCAGCTCTTCCGGCAGCATGGCCCTCATCTGGTCAAAAGAGAGCGGCTCCACCATGTTCAGTTCGTGCGAGCTGCGGAACCCGTCAAAGAAATGCAGGAAAGGAACGCGGGATTCCAGCGCCGCCGCCTGGGAGATGAGGGCGAAATCCATCGCCTCCTGCGGATTGGCGGAGGCCAGCATCGCAAAACCGGTCTGGCGGCAGGCCATCACGTCCGAATGGTCGCCGAAAATGGACAGGGCGTGCGTCGCCACCGCCCGGGCCGAGACATGGAACACCAGCGGCGACAGCTCGCCCGCGATTTTGTACATGTTCGGTATCATCAGCAGCAGGCCCTGCGAGGCGGTGAAGGTGGTGGTCAGCGAGCCGGCGGTAAGCGCGCCGTGCACCGCGCCGGAGGCGCCGCCCTCGGACTGCATTTCTATGACTTCGGGGATATCGCCCCAGATATTTTTTTCGCCCTTGGCGGATTTCAAATCGCTCAGTTCGCCCATCACGGAGGAGGGCGTTATCGGATAAATCGCAATCACCTCGTTGGTCGCGTGCGCGGTATGCGCGGCGGCGGTGTTTGCGTCCATGGCGACAAGCTTGCGTTCCATAAAAGCTCCTTATATTAGGGAAGTAACGTCCCCTCCAGTGTATAATTTTGGCGGCCTGTCCAGAAAGGGGCAAAAAGGCTCCGCGACAATTCCGCTTGGCATCTCGTGTTTAATTGCGTACAATGTAACAATAAAGGGCTATACAATCATGCCGGACAAGGCTAAAGAACGAATTCTTGAGGAACTGGGCGGCATAGACGAAGCCGTTTATGACGGGCTGGTTGCAGATTTTGCGGCCCAGACCGCGGCACAGCTGGCGCAGGCCAGGGCCGCGGCGCTGTCCGGGGATATGAACTCCGGCGCGGAAATAATGCATTCGGTAAAGGGCTGCGCGGCGAATCTGCGGCTTTTGCGCTCCATGGAAGCGGCCCTGGCAGCGGAAACGGCATTCAAAGCCGGGCATACCGCGCGCGGCATAGTCCGGAAACTGGCCGGGCTGGAAACCGCGGTAAAATCGGAAAGTGGGAGGAAGGCATGACTATAAAGCTGGCAATAGCGGACGATCATTCCGTTGTGCGGGACGGCATACGCGCAGCGCTGGAGCGCAAAGCGCCCGACATCACCATAACCGGCGAAGCCTCCAACGGCAAGGAATTGCTGGACATGGTGCAGGCAAATCCCGACCTAGCCGATGTTTTTTTGATAGACATCTCCATGCCGCTGCTAAACGGCGTGGAAACCACGCGCCGCCTCCTGAGAACGCGCTCCAAGAGCAAAGTGGTCATGCTGAGCATGCACGACGACAGCCCTTCCGTTGAAAAGGCGCTAAAGGCCGGCGCGCGGGGGTTCATAGTCAAACTTTCCAACTCGGATGAAATCATTCAGGCCGTGCGCGAGGTGAACGCGGGGCGCTTCTATCTGTGCCCGAAAGTGTCCAAGTACGTGGTGCAGGGTTTCCTGGGGCAGGGGCCGATGCCTGCGCCATCGTCGCTGCCCACGCTGACGCCCAAGGAGCGCGAGGTGCTGCAGCTTATCGCCGAGGGCTATTCCAGCAAGGAAATCGCGGCGGAATTCGGGCTTTCGCTCAACACCGTGCATGTGCACCGCAACAACATAATGCGCAAGCTGGACATCCACAAACAGGCCGAGCTTATACGCTACGCCCTTAAAGAGGGCATAACGCATTTATAAGCCGCGCCGCCGCCCGCGCCGCGAGTGTCGCGGCGCGGATTTGTCCGTCCGCGCGCGCATTACCCCCATGAATAAATCCGTCTTCATTCTGCTGGCCTTTGCCTGCTGTGCCGTCTCCGTCCGCGCCGAAGTAACAAACGTCAGCAGGGAATTCCCGGCAAAAGACGTGGAGAGCATGGTTATAAGCGCCGTTTCCGGCGATGTTGATTTCAAGCCGGCGGACGGCCCTGTCCGTATTTATGTTGCGCGGTTTGACAGCGAAAAATGCTCGCTGGAAACCGTTGTTTCCTCCGGCCAGCTTACGGCGACGCTGCGTCCGGCGGAAAGGGCGCGGAAAAACGGAGAGGATGACTGCTCCGCCGGCATGGCCGTTTCCGCCCCTGCGGCGGTAAAACTGGACATAAGCGCCGTCTCCGGCAATGTGTCGGCCAACTCCGCGCGGCAGGAAATGAAAATAGGAACCGTGTCCGGCAGCATAACGGTTATATCCGCAGGGGGGCCGGTGGGAATAGCCACGGTATCCGGCCCGGTTTCGGTTCGCGGCGCGGCGCAGGGCCTGGCGGTCAATACCGCATCCGGCGGCATAGAGGCGGAAAACGTCGCCGGCGGCGCAAAACTCAGCACAGTTTCCGGGAACATGCGGGTGTCCGGGCTGGCGGGGCAGCTGAAAGCGGAGACCGTGTCGGGCAATGTGTCCGGCTCGCTTTACGGCACGGCGGATGTGAACACCGACAGCGGCGCCATAAACCTGCACTGGCCGAAAGCACCTCCGTCCGGCGAAATTTCCCTTAGCACGATAAACGGCGATGTCGGGCTGTTTTTCCCCGCCGGGACTAAAATGGACCTGTCGTTTCTTTCGCGGAAAGGCATGAGGACCGGCGCGAGATTTCCCTCCGCCGGCGGCAAGGGGCTGAGGGTGAACATAACCTCCATGTCCGGCGATTTGGAGATGTCCGCGCAATAGCCTTGTTTTAGCCTGAATGTTTCAGTTGGATTGCGGGATTCGGCGAAAGATCGCTTTATACCGCCTTCACAAAATTATCCTTTCGCGCAGTGAGGCGCGCGCGGATAATTTTGTCCGGCATTATTTCTCGCTTTTCCGCGCAGCCTCGTCCAGCCTGCATCCGGCGCAGCTTTCAAGCGCGGCTTTTTCCTTATCGCGGTAGAGCGAGATGCGCGCCGCCAGATTCTGGAAATTTACCTTGTGCGCGTCAAAATGCGGGCCGTCCACGCAGGCGAATTTCACCTCTCCGCCCACTTCCACCCGGCAGCAGCCGCACATCCCCGTTCCGTCAACCATGATGGGGTTGAGGCTGGCCACGGTCTCCACCCCCCAATCGCGCGTCAAATCGGCCACGGCTTTCATCATGACGACGGGGCCGATGACGAATATGAAATCCATTTTCGCGCCGTCCGCGCGCAGCCTGCCCAGAACGCCGGTAACCAGCCCTTTTGTCCCGTAAGAGCCGTCGTCTGTGGCAACCAGAACCTCGCCGGAGACGGAGCGCATCTCGCTTTCCAGTATAAGCAGCTGCCGGCTGCGCGCGCCCAGCACCGACACGACCCTGTTGCCCGCGGCTTTAAGCGCGCGCGCTATGGGATAGACTTCCGCTATCCCCACGCCGCCGCCCACGCAGACCGCCGTCCCGTAATTTTTTATTTCGGCGGGGATGCCGAGCGGCCCGGCCACGGTGAGAAATTTATCCCCAGTTCCCAGCGAGTTGCACAGGGTGGTGGATTTGCCCGCGCTTTGTATGATGACGGTTACGGTCCCCGCCGCCGCGTCCCAGTCGCAGAGCGTGATGGGCACGCGCTCGCCGTTTTCGGCGGCGCGCAGTATTATGAACTGCCCCGCTTTCGCCTTTGCCGCAACCAGCGGCGCGTAAATGACATGCCGCCTGACCGAGGGGGAAAGCTCCGTCCGGCTTATGATTTCGTATTTTTCAGGCATGGTTTCACCCGCAGGAATTTGTCTGCTCCGGCTGGCGGATGGTCCAGCCGCACAGGGCGGAAACCATCTGCACCAGCTTCTTGTCGCTCGGGTAATGCACCAGCAGCGACGCCTTTTCAGGAGACACCCACATGACGTCCTCAATCTCCGCGAAATCCGGCTTACCCGCGCGCGACACCGCCGACATCAGATACCACTGCACCGCCTTGCGTATGAGTACCCTGTTCATCATAAAGCAGTAGCGCACCCGCAGCAGCGGCCTTAGTATTTTGCAGCGGTAGCCGGTTTCCTCCAGCACCTCGCGCAGCGCGGCGGCGCGGGGCGTTTCGCCGCACTCCACATGGCCCTTGGGAAAAGTCCACACTTTCCTGTTTTTGAGGTTGTCCACGCGGACCAGCAAAACCTTCCTGCCGTCCACCGCAACCCCGCCGCAGGAGAATTCAGCCGGCATTTTCCTCCAGCGTCCTTGCGGCGCGGAACATGCGAGCCTCGTCAAAATGGCGGCACAGCAGCTGCGCGCCCGCCGGCCAGCCCGAGGACACCCTGCCGCAAGGCACCGACATGCCGCCCAGCCCCGCAAGGTTGCAGGGGATGGTGTATATGTCGGAGAGATACATTTGCAGCGGGTCCGCCGTCTTTTCGCCGAAGCGGAAGGCGGGGGTGGGCGAGGTGGGCGTGAGTATCAAATCGGCTTTTTTGAAAGCCTCGGCATAATCGCGGGCGATGAGGGTGCGCACCTTCTGCGCCTTGCCGTAATAGGCGTCGTAATAACCCGCGCTAAGCGCGTAGGTGCCAAGCATTATGCGCCGCTTTACCTCCGGGCCGAACCCCTCGCCGCGGGTTTTGCAGAATACCTCGCCCAGCGAGGCGCCCTCCGCCGACAATCCGTAGCGCATCCCGTCAAACCGCGCCAGATTGGAGCTTGCCTCGGACGAGGCCAGTATGTAATAAACCGCCACCGCGTATTTGGTGTGCGGCAGCGAAATCTCCACCAGCTCCGCGCCGGCGGTTTTGAGCTTTTCCGCCGCGACCTTGACCAGCGCGCCGGTCTGCCCGTCCAGCCCCGCGCCGAAAAACTCCGGCGCGATGCCGATTTTCATGCCTTTGACGCCGCCGTCCAGCCCGGCGAGATAATCCGGCGCCTCCTCCCGCGCGCTGGTGGAATCCGACGGGGCATGCCCCGCGATGACGGAAAGAATCAGCGCCGCGTCCCGCGTGTCGCGCGCGAAAGGGCTTATCTGGTCCAGGCTGGAGGCGAACGCCACCAGCCCGTAGCGCGACACCCGCCCGTATGTGGGCTTTACGCCGGTTATGCCGCAAAGCGAGGCCGGCTGGCGCACCGAGCCGCCCGTTTCCGAGCCCAGCGCAAGCGGTACCATCCCCGCCGCCACCGCCGCGGCGGAACCGCCGCTTGAGCCGCCGGGAACGCGGTCCAGCTTCTCTAGATTTTTTTGCAGCCAGGCGGACTTTTCGCCGGTGGTCCCGCGCGCCGGAAATTCCGGATGGGAGGGGTTGCGCGTAAGCTGGCGCGAAGAATTTTCGCAGGAGGAGCCCATCGCGAACTCGTCCATATTGGTGCGCCCGATAATCACCGCGTCCTGGGCCAGCAGTTTTTCCACCACGGTGGCGTTATAAACCGCCTTGTGGCCCGCCAGAATGCGCGACCCGCAGGAGCATTCCTGCCCCGCGTATAAAATATTGTCCTTGAGCGCGACGGGAACGCCCGCCAGCCGGCCAAGCGGCGCGCCGGAGGCGCGTTTTTTGTCTATCTCCCGCGCGCGGGCAAGGGCATTCTCCTCAAAGACTTCAAGAAAAGCGCCTATCCCGCCGGGCAGCCGGGAACCGGGGGAGGGTTTGCCGTCAAGTTTTGCGATTGCGTCCAGCGCGGCGCGGACCGTTTCCGCAGCCGAAGTTTTGCCGGCTTTCACCAGCCCGGCGGTTTCAAAAGCGGAATTCATTCTATCACCTTCCTGACTTTAAGCAGGTCAAACTCACGGTGCGGGAAATTGGCCAGTATCGCCCCGCGCGCGGGGCTTTGGCGCGGCAGGTCCTCGCGCATGACGTTTTCAATGCCCAAAGCGTGCGCCGTCGGCGGGACGGGGGCGGTGTCAGGCTCGTCCAATTGCCCGGCGTACTGCAAAATGGCGTCCAGTTGCCCGCCGTAGAGTTTTATTTCCTGCTCCGTCAGCTCCAGCCTTGCCAGCTTTGCGATGTGTTTCGCGTCGTTTTCGGTTACAGCCATTTTTCAAGCCTCCGCAGCCGCAAGTATAGCTTCTATCATGCCGGACGGGGCCGCCCGGTTTTTGCCCGCTATGTCAAAGGCCGCGCCGTGCGCCGGAGAGGTGCGGGCAAACGGCAGCCCGAAAGTCCGGTGCACGGGCGGGCATTTTGCCGCCAGCTTGAGCGGAACAAGCGCCTGGTCGTGGTACATGCACAGAATACCGTCAAATTCGCCGTCTATATGCCGCGCCCAGGCCGCGTCCGAAGGCAGCGGGCCGGAGATGTCAATTCCGGCGCGGCGCAGCGCCGCCGCCGCCGGCGAGATGACGGTTTTTTCCTCCGTCCCCAGCACGCCGCCGTCGCCGGCATGGGGGTTAAGCGCGCACAGCGCGACGCGCGGTTTTTTTATGCCCAGATATTTCAGCGCGGCGCAAAATTTTTTCGCGCGGGATAGTATTTTCGCCCGCGTTATCTCTCCCGGCAGCGCGGCCACCGCGCAATGCTCGCTGACCAGCGCGCAGCGGATATTGCCGGCGGTAAACAGCATCAGCGCGTCCGGGCATATCTCCCGGAAAAAAGAGGTGTGGTCCTTGTATCCGGTTTTCGCCAGCGACCACGATTGTTTGCATACCGGAGCGGTTACTATCGCCCGTGCCCTGCCGCTTAGCGCCAGCCGCGCCGCCAGCCGCACCGCCTTGAATGAAGACGTTCCGCCCGCCGCGCACGGTTTGCCGTATGCCGGCGGCGGGCCGCCGCCGGTATCAATTACAGGGGCCAGCTTTTCGGTCCAGCCGGCGCGCTCAAGCGCGCGCCTGTCGCCGGCCAGCACAAAATCCCCCGCCGCGCGCACCCGCCTGTCTTTCAGCGCGCGGACGCAGATTTCCGGCCCTATGCCCGCCGGGTCGCCGGCGGTGATTGCAATCAGCTTCCCGATTTGTCCTCCTGCTCCGCAATGGAGGACTTCACGCGCAGCTCCTTTACCAGCTTTGTAACCTCGCCGCGGAACTGGCGGTTCATCAGATAGCCGGAGAGCCTGTCTTTGACATCCTCAAATTTAACCGGCTGCGAGGCGGTATGGGACATGACCCGGATTATATGCCAGCCGAGAGGCGTTTCAAACGGCTCGCTGACCGCGCCCACCTGCGCCGCGAAGGCTTGCCGCTCGAATTCCGCCGGGAGGCCCATCCCTTTTATGACGGGGCCGATGTCGCCGCCGCGCGCCGCGCTTTCGGCGTCCTGGGAGTTTTTGCGGGCCGTGTCGCCGAAGTCGGCGCCGGCGTCCAGTTCTTTTTTGACGGCCTTGGCCTGCTCCAGCGCCTTGCTTTTGTCGGCAAGCGGGGCGTTTTCCGGGGCTTTGAAGAATATATGCTGGACGCTGGCGCGCTCGGCCCCCATGTCTTTGAGATTCTGGGCCAGGCCGGCGGTCTCCTGCGCGTCCTCCGGGCTCATGGCGGCAAGCGGCGACGTGTCGCCCTTCACCACGAACTGAAGCTGCTCGAAAAATTTCCTGACCTCCTCGTCGGAGGGCTGTTTGATTTTCGGCTGGAGACTCTGGCTGACATATTTTTCCGCCGCCATCTGGCGCGAAAGCCGCTGGCGGAACTGCTCCTCGTCTATGCCTTCCTTTTTAAGCTCCCTGCGGAAATTGGCCTCCGCGTCTGAGGGGGAAAGCGGCTTGCCGGTCTCATCCACCGAGAACTGCTTTTTGAGCTTTTCCATCCGCTCGTCCAGCTCGCGGGCGTGGACGCGGACCTTGTTTTTTTCGGCCTCCTGCTCTATAAGCAGGTTGTCTATCATCTTGTCCAGCACGATGCGGGTGAGTTTTTTGTCCGCGTCCTTCTGCTCAAAAAATTTGGGCATTACGGCGCGGTACTGTTCCGCCATCGCGGCGAGATTGCGCGAATACTCGGAGCGCAGAATCGGCTCTCCGTTGACGGTGGCTATACTGTCTTCCATCACCTTGCACGCGGCGGCGCCGCAAAACAGCGGGGCGGCCAGCGCGGCAAGCAGCAGTTTATTTGTAGCTTTCATTAAGCACCTCTACCGGGTATTTGGACTGAAGCGAAGCCAGATACGAGTCCAGCTTCTTTTTGCGGAGCAGCATGGCTATGCGGTCATGCGCGGCGGCATAGGCCAGCCGGGTCTGCGAATTTTTCCTTAAAATATGCCAGCCCAGCGGGCTTTTGAAGACGCCCTGCGTTTCGCCGGTTTTCATGCCGGCGGCGGCGCTTTCCAGCTCCGGCAGGAATTCGCCGGCGATGAACGGGCGGATTTTGCCGCCCTGCGGGGCGGTTTCCGCGTCCAGCGAACGCTCCTTTGCCGCGGCGGAAAAAGACGCTCCCGCCCGCAGAGATTTGAGCAGCCTGGCCGCCTCGCCCGGGTCGGAAAGCAGTATATGGCTTGCCGAAATCTCCTCCGGGTACTGGCGGTAATGCTGCTCTATCTCGGATTCCGAAACGGCCAGGACTCCCTTCCGCTCCAGCGCGTCCAGCCACATTTTGGTCAGCAGATACTCGCGGGATTCGCGCAGGCGGGCCTCCATATCCTCTTTCATGCGGGCGGCCTCGCCGCGGTAGGCGTCGCTTCCGGCGACGTCGCTGTCGGAGGCGGCGGCGACTATAAGTTTTTCCCGTATGAGTATCTGCAAAAACTGCCTGCGCCCGGCGGGAGAATCCACAAAGGAGCGGTATTCAGCCGGAACGTCGGCGGATTTGCGCTGCAATTCCTCGAAGGTGATGCCGGTTTTGCCCACGCGGGCCAGCGGCGCGCCGGGGCCGCCGCCGGATTTGGGCGAGCAGCCGCACAGCGCGGCGCCGGCGCAGACAATGGCGAGTTTGCGAATCATAATGGCTGCCGGAACCTCCTCGTCAGAAAGCCAGGCTTATCTTGGGCATTATATCCAGGTCGTTTGCCGAAACGTCGGCAAACACATGCCGCCAGCGCAGTTCCACGCCCGCGCGCATATCCTTTCCTATCTCCGCGTCCGCGCCGGCGCCCAGGTTGATGCCGAAATCCGCGCTGCTGTCGTCAAGCACGGAGGCGCGGTAAAGCCCCATCCCGAAAACGCCGTAATAGCGGCCCGGCCTGTTGAAAAGCACGGTCCTGCCGAAATATTTGACCTGCGGCGTGAAATGGAACATGGTGGTATGCTCGCCGTCGAGAAACGCTATGGGATAGCCGAAGTCAAAACCCGTTTCGGCGCCAACCGTTACTGCCTCCGCCACATGGTAATCCCCGAAAACCGTCATACCCAGCGACGGAGAGGACAGCGCAGCCCAGTCGCCGAACACCGGCGCGGACAGCGACGGGAAATAGACGCCTCCCTCAAACGAGCCCTTGGCGGACTTGGCGCAGGCCGGGGCACAAACAAAAGCCGCGGCAATGACGGCGCACAACAACTTTCGCATAATCTCTCCTTGAAAAATACGTTTTCCACAGTATAGCAAAAGCCCCCGACGCGCGGCGGAGGCTTTTGCGCTTAACCTGAATGTTTCAGTTGGATTGCGGGATTCGGCGAAAAATCGCTTCATACTGCCTTCACAAAATTATCCTTTCGCGCAGTGAGGCGCGCGCGGATAATTTTGTTCGGCATTATTTCGCGCTTTTTCGCCTCGGTCCTCGCAACCAACTGAAACATTCAGGTTAAAACCGCAGCCGGATTGAGGAATTTTCAGCCGTGCCGCTTGCGGCGGTTGATGTCTTTTGGCTCCAGCGTCATGCGGCAGCCGTTGAGCAGGCCGGCTATACCCTCGCGGGAGACGTATTTCTCCTCTTTGCAATACCGGCAGCCGCAACCGCCGGAGGCCGCGTTCCGCGGCTGGCTGTAGGCGGTGATGACGCCCTCGTAATTGCGCAGCACGGCCTTGTCGTCGGAGATGGCCATCAGGTACTGCGGCATCACCGGGATTTTGCCGCCGCCGCCGGGCGCGTCCACCACATAGGTCGGCACGGCCATGCCGGTGGTGTGACCGCGCAGGTTCTCTATTATTTCAATGCCCTTGGCCACCGTGGTGCGGAAATGCGAAATCCCGCGCGACAGGTCGCACTGGTATATGTAATACGGCTTCACGCGCGCCATAAGCAGCTGGTGGACCAGCTTTTTCATTGTGGCCGCGCAGTCGTTGACGCCGCGCAGCAGCACGCTCTGGTTGCCAAGCTGTATGCCCGCGTCCGCCAATGTGGCGCAGGCGGACAGCGCCTCCGCCGTCATCTCTTTGGGATGATTGAAATGCGTGTTGATATACAGCGGATGGTACTTTTTCAGCATCGCCGCCAGCGCGGGGGTAACGCGCATGGGCATCACCACGGGAACGCGGGTGCCTATCCTTATAATCTCCACATGCGCAATGGCGCGTATGCGGGAGATGACGTCTTCCAGCACGCCGTCCGGCAGGGTAAGCGGATCGCCGCCGGAGATGAGCACGTCGCGCACCGAGGGCGTTTTCTTGATGTACGCTATCGCTTTGTTAAGGCTGGCGGGCGAAAGCGGGCTGTCTTCAAACCCCACCAGCCGCCGCCGCGTGCAGTGGCGGCAGTTCATGGAGCAGACATTGGTCACCAGCAGCAGCACCCGGTCCGGGTAGCGATGAGTAAGCCCCGGCACGGGCGAATCCACGTCCTCGTGAAGCGGGTCGTCCAGGTCGCACTCGTCGTCCCTAAGCTCGGATACCGACGGGACCGCCTGTTTGCGGACGGGGCAGTTTTTGTCGCGCGGGTCCATCAGCGAGGCGTAGTACGGCGTTATCGCCATGCGGAATTTTTTGAGGCAGCCGCGCAGCTCGGCGCGCTCTTTATCATCCAGCCGGATAACCTGCGCCAGAGTGTCTACGTCGCGGATATTGTTGGCAAGCTGCCAGCGCCAGTCGTTCCAGTCCGCCCCGCTTATGTTTTTGAACAGCGGAATCCGGCGGTAATCCGCGCCGGGCCGCGCCGCATGCGCGCTAAGCATAAGTCTCCTCATAGATTTTGCGGATTTTGGGGGATTCGCGCAGCAGGTTCAGCGTGATTTCGGCATGGTCTTTGGTATAGCCGTTGCCGATAATCATATTGACGTCTTTGCCTATGCCCTCCGCGCCCAGCGCGGCCTTGGTAAACGAGGTCGCCATGGTGAAGAAATAAACCGTCCCGCCGTCGCGGCACATCATTATGGAGCTCATCTCGGTGTTGGGCACGTTTACGCAGTTGATGATGAGGTCGGCCAGTTTGCCACCGGTTTCCTTCATTATGGCGTCGTAACAGGCAAGAGCGTCGGTAGCGCTGAGCTTGAGGTTTACGTCGCAGAAGCCGTATTCCTTCATTTTTTTAAGCCCGCTGTCGGAACTGGTGATGCCGATTATTTTGCCCGTGCAGCCGGCGCGTTTTTTGGCCTCGTAGGAGCACATCACGCCGGATTTGCCCGCCGCGCCGATTATGACCACGGTGTCGCCGGGTCGCACCAGCTTGGCGGTCTGGGCGGGCGCGCCGGCAACGTCCAGCACGGCAAGCGCAAGCGCCTGCGGCAGGTCTTCCGGCAGTTTGGCGTATATCGCGCTGGCAAACAATATCGCGCGCGCTTTGACATAAACCTGGTCGGTTTCCTTGTTGACCTTCGTTATCTCCTCTATCTTAAGCGGCGTAAGCGAGAGCGAGACGAGGCTGGCTATCTTGTCGCCCGCCTTGAGCGGGATTTTCCCCTCCAGCGCGGGGCCGACCTTGTGCACCCGGCCTATAAACATCCCGCCGGAGCCGGTTACCGGGTTCTGCTGCTTGCCGCGCTCGCCCACGATGCCGAGAATCATCTTTTTTATTTTCTCTTCGTCGCCGCCGCAGGCTTCCTCTATCTGGGTGAAGCTGGCCGAATCCACGTTGAGAATATCCACGTCCACCATTATTTCGTTGTCCCACATCACGCTCATGTCGTTGTTGACTTTAAGCGCGGGCTGGGGGAGCGCGCCCTGCGGCTCCACCACGCGGTGCGTCCCGAAGGGGTTGCCGCCTTTGAGAATTTTTATTCCGGTTTCGACAGTTACGGCCATATTTTATTCCTCCCTGAGATTGAAAAGTTTGCGGACGTCGCCCGGTTCCGCCGGGGGCAGGCCCGCCAGCCGGCTGATGGCGGCTGCGCGCTCCACCAGCTGGGCATTGCTTTTTGCCAGCACGCCCTTTGAGAAATACACGTTATCCTCAAATCCCACGCGGATAAAGCCGCCCATGGCCAGCGCGCCGTGCACCGCCGGCAGCGAGGCCCGGCCAATGCCCATCGCCGTCCAGAAGGCGCCCTGCGGCAGCTTGCGGACAAACAGCTCCAGCACATCCGTCTCGTATTTCACGCCGCCGGGGACATTCATCACCAGCCCATAATGGAAAGGCGGCTTTATCAACCCTTCCTTTATAAGGACATGCGAGGCGTAAACATGCGACAGGTCAAAGCATTCCAGCGTCGGCTGAACTTTGTGTTTTGCGAAAGCCGCCGCGAATTCGCGCATTACCGGCAGGGTGTTGATGATGTATTCGTCGCCGAAATTGACGGTGCCGCAGTCCAGCGAGGCCATGTCCGGCTCCAGCGTTACGGGGGCAAGCCGCTCCTGCGGCGTCATGCCCACCGCGCCGCCGGTGGTAACCTCAATGACAATGTCGGTCTTTTTCCGTATCAGCGAAATAGTTTCCTTGAACACCGCCGGGTCCTGTGTGGGGTTGCCTTTGGCGTCCCGCACATGCAGATGCAGCACCGCCGCGCCGGCCTTGCGCGCCTCGGCGGCGGCGTCGGCGATTTCGGCTGGGGTAACGGGCAGGTTCGGGTTATGCGCCCTTGTGGTTTCCGCGCCGGTTATGGCGCAGGTGATTATCATCTTTTCCATTTAGAATCTCCCGACATTGGAGGGGATGGCAAGCCGCGCGCCGGTGGCCTGTATGACCTCCTCCACCGACGAATCCTCGGCCACTTCCTCCAGCGCCAGGCCGGAGGGGGTTACGCGGATTACGGCAAGCTCGGTTACAATCAAATCCGCCTCGCGCCGGGCGGTAAGCGGCAGGGTGCAGCGCTTGAGTATTTTAGGCTCGCCGTTTTTGCTGGTATGCTCCATTGCTATGATGACTTTTTTGGCGCCCACCACCAGGTCCATCGCGCCGCCCATGCCGGGGACGAATTTGCCCGGTATGGCGTAGTTGGCGATGTTGCCCTCTTCGTCAACCTCAAGGGCGCCCAGCACGGTAACATCCAGATGCCCGCCCCGGATGATGGCAAAAGACATGGCCGAGTCGAAAAAACAGCCGCCGGGCATTATGGTAACGGGCCTGCCGCCGGCGTTGACTATGCCGCAGTCCTCCGCGCCCGGCTGCGCCGCGCCGCCCAGGCCGGTGAACCCGTTTTCGGAATGCAGCAGTATGTTTTTGCCGCTGGGCAGGTAGTCGGCCACCAGGGTGGGCAGACCTATGCCGAGGTTGGCCAGCCCGTTCTCCGGCAGTTCGCGGGCGATACGTTGTGCCACTCTTTGGCGTCTTGCGGCTTTGGGGTCAGCGAGGGGCGGTGTCATTTTCCGGCCTCCACTATGGTATGCACAAATACGCCCGGCAGATTTATCCTGTCGGGGTCCAGCTCGCCGGTTTCAACCAGCTTGTCCGCCTCAAGAATGGTTTCCTGCGCGGCCATCGCCATCACTATATTGAAATTCTTGCGCGACTTGGCGACAAAGCCGTTGCCGTATTTGTCGGCTATGTCGGCGGTTACAAAGGCGAATTCCGCGCGCAGCGGCAGTTCCACCAGATATTCGCGCCCGTCTATGAGGATTTTCTGCTTCCCCTTTTCCACCTCGGTGCCAAGTCCCGTCGGGGTGACAACGGCGCCAAGCCCGGCCCCGGCGGAGCGTATGCGTTCGGCCAGGGTGCCCTGGGGGACCAGTTCCACCTTCATGGTTCCGGCGTTCATTTGTTTGCCGGCCTCGGGATTAAGGCCGATATGGGATGTGATTACATGCGCCACCCGCCGCTGCTCCACCAGTTTGGCCACCCCCAGCCCCGGCGAGCCGGTGTCGTTTACTATAAGCGTCAGGTTTTTGACGCCCTTTCTTAAAATCGCGTCCACCAGCCCGAAGGGCTGGCCGCAGCACATGAAGCCGCCCAGCATTATGCTGGCGCCGTCGCGGATTCCGCTTACGGCCTCGTCGGCAGAAACGATTTTTTTCATGCGAATCTCCCGCGCGGAACGCCGCGCATGGTCCACAATACAAAATTCCTGCGGGGCCGCGAAATGAGCGCGGTCGCGTCCACCCTGCCCATAGCCGCCAGGACAGCGATATCCGCAAAACAGGCAACCGGCACGGACAACTTCTCACAAAGGGAAAGTCCGGGAAACCCGTGGTCATCTGTGAGCCATCTGTGGAAAAAACTCCCCGCAGCAGGCGGCGCGGGAATCATTGACAACCGCGGCGTCAAGAATTAAAGTATATCCAAACTTTGCATCAGGAGGCGTCAATGCCAGAAATCGTAGTAGCGGAAGCGCGCTGCAAGGGCTGCGCCTTATGCGTCAGCGTCTGCCCGAAAAAGTGCATCGCGATGTCGGACACTTTCAGCGCCACCGGTTATTATCCGGCGAAGATGGACAAAAAGGACTGTTGCGTCGCCTGCGGAATGTGCGCCGTAATCTGCCCTGATGCCGCCATAACGGTATATAAATAGGAGAATCTATGGGCGATAAAATTCTTATGAAAGGCAACGAGGCGCTGGCCGAGGGCGCGGTGCGCGCCGGCTGCCGCTTCTTTGCCGGCTACCCGATAACGCCGCAGAACGAAGTTCCCGAATACATGTCCTGGCGGCTGCCGGAGGCGGGCGGCGCTTTCGTGCAGGCCGAGTCCGAAACCTCGGCAATCAACATGCTCTACGGCGCGGCGGCGACCGGGGTGAGGACGATGACCTCCTCCTCCAGCCCCGGCATCAGCCTCAAGCAGGAGGGAATCTCCTACTGCGCCGGCGCGGATTTGCCGATATTTTTCGCCAATATCACCAGAGGCGGCCCCGGGCTGGGCAATATCGCCGGCTCGCAGGGCGATTATTTCCAGTCAACGCGCGGCGGCGGGCACGGCGATTACCGCGTAATCGTGCTGGCCCCCAACTCGGTTAAGGAAATGGGCAATTTCCCCGCCAAATGCTACGAACTGGCCGAGAAATACCGCGTCCCCGCCATGATTCTGGCCGACGGCATTCTGGGCCAGATGATGGAGCCGCTTGAGTTTGAAACCCCGCCCGTAGACGTTTCCAAACGCAAAATGCCGGACTGGGCCATAGGCGTCAACGAAGGCCGCCCCCGGCGCATGGTAAGCTCCTACGATTTGCGCGAGGGGGAGCTGGAAGTCCTCAACTTCGCCCGCGCCAAACGCTACCGCGAAATAGAGGACAGGGAAACGCTTTATGAAACCGTGATGGCCGACGACGCCGAAATACTGCTGGCGGCCTACGGCACGGCGGCGCGCTCCTGCCTGGCCGCGCTGAGAATGGCGCGGGAGAAAGGGCTCAAAGTCGGCCTGTTCAGGCCGCTGACGCTGTGGCCTTTCCCGTACAAACAGTTGCGCGGGCTGGCCTCAAACGGCAAAGTCAAAGCCGTGCTGTCGGTGGAGATGAGCCTGGGCCAGTTTGTAACCGATGTCCGGCTGGCGGTGAACGGCAGGGTTCCCGTCCGGCTGCACGCCAAGCCGGGCGGCGTCCCCACCACCGGCGAGGGCATTCTCACCGCCATAGAATCCGTCGTCAACGGCAAAAATGAAGCCCTCTACAACGACGGGCTGGAGTTTTAATCATGGAAAAAACGCTTACCGCAACAAACAAGCGGCCCGAAAGCCTGCTTGACGTTCCCATGCACTACTGCCCCGGCTGCGGCCACGGAATCATACACCGCATCCTGGCCGAGGCGGTGGACGAGCTTTCGCTGCGCAGCCGGGCGGTTCTGATTGCGCCGGTGGGCTGCGCGGTGTTCGCGGACCATTACTTCGGCTTTGACGCTATCCAGGGCCCGCACGGGCGCGGCCCGGCCATAGCCACCGGCATAAAGCGCGCCAAGCCGGAGACCATTGTCATTTCCTATCAGGGCGACGGCGACCTGGCCTCCATAGGCATGGCGGAAACCGTGCATGCGGCGGCACGCTCCGAGAATATAACGGTCATCTTTGTAAACAACGCGATTTACGGCATGACCGGCGGCCAGATGGCGCCCACCACGCTTATCGGCCAGACTGCCACCACCGCCCCCAAGGGCCGCGACCCGAAAGTAAACGGCTATCCCATAAAGGTCTGCGAGATGCTGGCCCAGCTTGAAGGCGCGCGGTATCTGGAACGTGTGGCAATCAACACCGCGCCCAATGTGCTAAAGGCGAAAAAGGCCGTGCTGAAGGCGCTTAAAAACCAGGCGGAGGGGAAGGGTTTTTCAATGGTGGAGGTGCTGTCCACCTGCCCGACAAACTGGGGCGCGTCTCCGGTGGAATCCATGAAATTCGTGGCCGAGAAAATGATGCCGTACTATCCCCTGGGCGTGTTCCGGGACGGAGGATTGCAATGACACAGGGAATCAGAATTTCCGGTTTCGGCGGGCAGGGGGTCATCTCGGCGGGGATACTGCTGGCCTACGCGGGGATGGTGGACGGCAAAAAGGTGAGCTGGTTCCCGGCCTACGGCGCGGAAATGCGCGGCGGGACGGCGAACTGCTCGGTGGTCATCTCGGACGATGAGGTGGCCTCGCCCGTGGTCTCCCGCCCGGACACGGTGATTGTGATGAACGAGCCGTCGCTGGCCAAATTTGAACCGCTGATTGCAAGCGGCGGGCTGCTGCTGATAAACAGCTCGCTGGTAACTTCGCGCCCGTCGCGCAAGGATATAAACGTTGCGCTGGTGCCGGTAAACGAGCTGGCGGAACAATTGGGCACGGTCAAAATCGCCAATATAGTGATGCTGGGCGTTTTCGCCGCCAGAACAAAGGCCGTGTCGCTTGACGCGCTGGGCAAGGCGCTGCCGAAAGTTTTCAAGCGCGCCAAGCCGGAGCTTATAGAGCTTAACATCAAGGCCCTTCAGAAAGGCGCGGCATACAACTGACGGCAGCCGGCGCAGAAACGCGCCGTCCGGCTGCGGAAAATGGACACTGCTGCCGGGTTATGATATAGGTCTTCCGGTCCTTGCGGAGGTTTGTTGTGTTTGGCTATAGTTTTGTTTGGAACCCTAATGAACGCGCTTTTATACATACTGCTTGCGATTCAACCGCATTGCGCCGCATATCCCGACCCGGAGGAGGCCGTCCCGGTCCGCTCGGTTTGCGCCGGCGCTGAAATACAGGATTTCGTGGAAACCCGCTTCGGCTACCGCAGGCCGAATCAGCCGGCGGAGCGGCTTACCGTTTCCCCCGTATCGGATCTGCGGGACGCCGCCACAAACACCCCCCCGCCGCAGCGGCGCGGGCTGACCGCCACGACCACAACCCAGCACGAAGCAGCCGAACAGATTTTGCTGAACCAGCTTAACGCGCCGCATTTTTCACAGGACAGATATGCTTTCGGCGACCACGGCCCCAAATACAACCTTTCGGAAATGGACTATAAGGTGCGCAAGGTGCAGGCAAGCGGGCCGCTGGCGCTGCCAGTTCCCGCCCCCGGAACCGAGCAGAGCCTCTCACGCGCGCCGGAATTCGTGGTGATTGCCGTGCGCGCTGCGGGAACGACGATGGCGAAAACGGTGGAGGCGGCCTCGGCGGCGTCCGGTTTCCGGCCTTTCAGAATGGATATTGACGGAGCCTCCGGCGCGGACACTGCCTCCGTGCGCGGCTGGATAGAGCCGGACAGGCTGGACGCGCTCAGGGCCGCGCCGGGCGTTATTTCCATAAAAAAAGGGCTGGATGCCGCCGCCTACGAAACCGGCATAATCGCGCCGGAAACGGACACGCTGTTGTCCATCCGCGTGCCGGCATCCGGCGAGCCGAAGGATTTTATGAAGCTGGCGCTTACCCGGCTGGGCGAGGGCGCCGGATTTGTGTGGGAAAAAACCATATCCGTCCGCGCCGTGCCGCTGGCCGACGGTACGCGCCGCTCGCGCCCGGAATACATAATAACCGTCGCCGGCAGAATGCCGGTGAACACGGCGGCCAAGGCCTCCGCCTATCCCTTCGTGCTGAGGGTGGATACCAGCCCCAAATCCTGACATGGGGCCGTCATCCGGGTTTTATCCCGCGCGCAACTCCAATTTGTTAAACTGATTGCAATGGCTGCCATCCCCGTCAATCACACCGCGCAGTACCGGCGGCGGCGTTTCCTTAACTGGTTCCCGCTGGGGCTTACCTACGCCACCTTCTACATGGGCCGCTACAATCTTAACGTCGCCGGCAAGCCGATGATGGACATGTTCCATCTCACCAAGGCGGAATTCGGCGTCATAGCCACAGCGGGGTTCTGGACATACGCCTGCTCCGTAATCATCAACGGCCCGCTGGCCGACCGCATCGGCGGCAGGAAGGCGATACTGCTGGGCGCGCTGGGCGCCTGCGCGCTGAACCTGGCCATAGGGCTGCTTTTTCTCAACGGCTGGCAGACTAAAATAATAGTCGGGATGTCGCTTCTCTACGCCGTGAACCAGTATTTCCAGAGCTTTGGCGCGCTGTCGGTTGTCAAGATAAACGCGCCGTGGTTCCACGTGCGCGAGCGCGGCGTCTTCGGCGGCATATTCGGGATAATGATTTCCTGCGGTTATTTTCTGGCCATGACAGTGGGCGGCTGGATACTGAGCTGGTTCCCCTGGTACTGTGTTTTCCTGATACCGGCGGGCTGCATTCTGCTGATGTTTCTGGTGGACCTTGCCATGGTGCGCGATACGCCCAAAGACGCCGGGTTCGAGAATTTCAACACCGGCGACGCCACCGCCAACGACCAGGACAGCGGCAAGCCGCCGGATTTCCGCCATCTGGCGGCCCGCGTGTTCACAAACCCGGTCATCATAACGCTGGCGCTGTCGGAATTCTGCACGGGGTTTGTGCGGCAGGGGCTGATGCTGTGGTTCGCGCCGTTTCTGAAAGAAATGCACGGGATAGATCACGGCACGACGCTGTTTTCGATCGCGACGGCGGGGATAACCGCAGGCGGCATACTCGGCGGGCTTATATGCGGCTGGCTCTCCGACAGGGTGTTCGGCTCGCGCCGCGCGCCGGTGGCGTTTTTATTCTATCTGGGCCAGATTGTTTCGCTGCTGCTGCTGGGATACGCCGGCTCGCCAATAGCGGCGGCTTTCCTTGTAGGGTTTTGCTGCATGTGGATATTCGGCGTGCACGGAATGCTTTCCGGCACGGCGTCCATGGATTTCGGCGGGGCCAAAGCCGCGGCCACCGTGGCTGGAACGTTGGACGGGGTGCAGTATCTGGCCTCCGGGCTGACCGGGTTTTTCCTGGGCGGGCTGCTGGACAAATACGGGTGGGGAATATGGGTGTGGACGCTTGTTCCGTTCTCGCTGGCCGGGGCGCTGCTGATGACCCGCCTGTGGCACGAGACACCGCTTAAAAAGCCGCCCCTTCCCGTCGCGCCCGAGCCGGAAGGCGCCCCGCTGGATTGAGCCGGCCCCGAAATTCCGCGGAATCCGCCGGCGCGCGCCGGTTCCGTTGCGCGCGACTTGCATAATGAAAATTCTCATAGCTCCCAATCCGTTCAAAGGCTCGCTTTCTGGACCGCAGGCGGCGCGCGCCATGGCGCGCGGCGTCAGGCGCGCCCGCCCGAACACGGAGATTGACATAATGCCCGTCTCCGACGGCGGCGACGGGCTGATAGACGCGCTGTCCGCGGGCTTTTCCCCGGAGGCGGGCGGCAGGCTGTTTTCAAAAACCGTCCGCGGGCCGCTTGGCGCGCCGGTCCGGGCGCGGTATCTGATGCGGAACGGAAACTGCGCCGTTATAGAAACCGCGCGCTGCTGCGGGCTGGCATTGCTTAAAGGGCAAAAGCTCCGCCCGCTGGAGGCCTCCTCCTTCGGCGCGGGCGAGTTTATCGCCGCCGCGCTGGAAAAGGGGGCGCGGCGCATTCTTATCGGGCTTGGGGGCGCCGCCTCATGCGACGGCGGCGCCGGCATCGCGCAGGCGCTGGGCGCGCGGCTGCTGGACGAAAATTCCGTTCCCGTAGCTCCGGGCGCGCGTGGGTTGCTGCGGCTGGCGGAGATAGATACCCGGCGCATGCACCCGCTGGTGCGCCGCGCCGGAATAATCGCGCTGGCAGACGTAACCAACCCGCTGCTGGGGGAAAACGGCTCGGCCCGCGTCTACGGCCCGCAAAAAGGCGCGACCCCAAAGGAAGTGGAAATCATAGAGACCGCGCTGCGGCGCTACGCGCGCATTGTAAAGCGGGATTTGGGGCTGGATATATCCCGCCGCCCATCCATGGCGGCGGCGGGGGCGATGGCGGCGGGGCTGTATGCGTTCTGCGGCGCGCGCATGGCCTGCGGCGCGCAAACCGTGCTGCAAATGCTAAATGCGCGGCGGCGCGCCCGCGCGGCGGATATAATTTTAACCGGCGAAGGCCGCCTGGACGCGCAAACTCTTTGCGGCAAGACGCCTTTCGCGCTGGCGCAACTGGGAGCGGAATGCGGCAAACCGGTTTTTGCCGTAGCCGGAAGCTGTGCGCTGTCCCCCGGCGCGCTGCGCCGCGCCGGTTTTGCCAAAATCGTCGCCATTTGCGGCGGCGCAACCGGCGAAAAGCAGTCCATGCGGCGCGCCGCGGCATACGCCGAAGCCGCCGCATTCAGTCTATTTTCGGGACTTTGAAACCGGGCGGCATGTTTTTTTCCACAAACATTTTGAATTCCGGGTCCCCTGAAATATCCCGGACCAGCTGCTTGAACTCCGGTTCCTGCATGTGCCTGATTAAAACGGCAGCCGCGCCGCTGGCCTGAAACTGCATCATCATGGCCACCGGGCTGCGCATGTCCGGCGCGGATTTGAGAAGTTTCATAAATGCCGGGTTTGCGGTTATTTCGCCCACAAACCGCTGCGCCGCAGGCCTGTTTTTGTATTTGCCAAGGACATGAAACAATTCGCCCACAAAGCCGGATGGCGCTGGCACGGGCGAAGCGGGCGCGGAGCCGGACAACGTCTGCGGCGTGTCCGTGCCGGAAGACTGCGGCGCAGGCGGGCCGCCGGACTGCGGCGCATCCGCGGAATAAAACGGAAGCGGCATTTCCCGCCGGCGCAAGGCGTCTGGAGCAGCCGGCGCGGACGGAACCGCCGCCAGAACCGCCGGCTTTAGCGATTCGGTTTCATCATACGAAACCACATTCCGCGCGCGCCGCCCGTGAATCATGAACCCAGCTGCGGCGGCTGCCGCCATCACAAGCAGCACCGCCGCCTTGAACATAATGCCGGATTGCTTTCTGCGAGGCTGCGACAGAGGAACCGCCTGCCGCGGAACCGGTTCCGGCTCCTGATAAACACTCTGGCGCGGAGGAGGAGGGGGTGGCGGAGGAGGCGGGGGCGGAGGAGGAGAAGGAGGGGGCGGCGGAGGAATAAAATTTCTTCTGTATTTGGCCATAAGAGTTTTTTACAGCCCCTCCATCCGCCGCAAGCGCCGTTACGCTACGGACGGCGGAGTTCGCCGTCCGCCCTTCCGCCGAAGAGTTAAATTCCCCTGTTGTAAATACGCTGCCTGAGGCTTTCGTTATGGGCGTAGGGGCTGTCTATCGCGTCTATCATAACCGGCTCGTCTTTTTTGACGGGACGCAGCAGCACCTCGCCGCTCATCAGCTCGCGGCAGGAAATCTGGCCTTTCTGCAGCGGTATGGCCATATAGACATCGTTTAAGAGTTCGTTATGCTGTATGACATGCCCCGCCGGCAGGTCCCGCCTGGCATAGACGCCGCGCAGCAGCCCTTCCAGATATTTCTCCTCGGCTTCGGGCGGAATGCGCTTTGTGTCGCCGCAGGGGCCGCACATCTCGCGCGCCTTGTTGTGGGCCTTGAACCAGGCGTCAACCTGATGCGGCAGCGAGCAGTAGGACGAAACCGGATGCTGCCCGTCTTCAATGTCTATGTGCCGCTCAAAAGTGCGCGCGCCTTTGCCGTAGGCTATCATCACGGAAGAAGCCCAGTCATGGCACTCGTGCGTTGAGAGACCTATGACATTGCGCGGATACCGCTCCCGCAAATAGTCTATCTGGTTAAGGTTGAGGTCGCGGTCCTCCGTCGGATACATCGCCACGCAGTGGTTGAGCGCGAACGGGATATTGCGGTTGGCGAAAAAATTCACCAGGTCGTCGAGGTCCTTCACTGAAAACCCGCCGGAGGAGGCTATGACAGGTTTTTTCGTGGTCGCTATTTTTTCTATCAGGAACCAGTCGTTGACGTCGGAGCTGGCCAGCTTTATTATCGGCAGGCCAAGCTCAACGCACAGGTCCACGGATGCCTCGTCAAAAGGAGTGGCCATGGGAATGCAGTTGTTTTTGCGGATATGGTCAACCATTTTGGCCAGATCTTCCTTGGAAATGCGGGTGTCCATGGTTTTCTTGACATAGCGCAGATCCTGCCGCTCGCGGAAATCCTTATGTATGAAATTGTCCACGTCGCGGAGCTGAAGCTTTATGGCGGCTTTTACGCCGTTGAATCGAACTATCTGCGCGTGTTCCGAAATAATTTTAAGCCCGCGCTCCAGCTTGCCCCAGTGGTTGTTGGCAAGCTCCAGAACGAAAAGCTCGTCAAAAATGGTGTCGCTTCTCATGTTATTTATCCTCCAGCAGCAGCGATTTGTCCAACGTGTCCCTGCGGGCCGCATACCAATTATACAGCCCGCGTATTCCCTCGTCCAGCCCGGTTTTAAGAAAACCGGAAAATTCGGTTTTCAGCAGCGAGTTATCGCCGCTGTATTCAACGCCCATGCCCGGCGTTTTAACGATTACCGGCAAATCCCCGCCGGAAAGCGCGCTCGCTTTATGAGCGATTGAAAGCAGCTCGACGCTCTCGTCCGGTGTAACGTTATAGGCCGCGTGTTTTGCCGGATTCTCAATGAAATGCCGTATGACGCCAATCAAATCCGCGACGTAAATGTAGTCAAATCTCCGGTTCTGTTTGATGGTGATTGGCAGCTCAAACAACGTTTTGCATATCGCGTTGGAGATGAAGCGGATGGCGTAATCCTCGTACTTGCCGTAGACGCCGAAAGGGCGCAGTTCCACAATCCGCCCGGCGGATTTTTCCGTGAAAAGCGAGCAGATATATTTCGCATACCCCGCCTCGTCCTCCGGCGGATACTGGCCGAAAAAATCCTCTTTCATTTTAGGCCGGTAATGCGCGGGGTTGTAGGCCAGGCCGGAACCGAGATAAATCATTTTTCCCCACGCGCCATCGTGCTGCGCCAGGTTTATGAAATGGCGCGTGTTCGCGTATAACAGCCCTGTCAAATCTTTCGCGTTGCGGTGGCCCGGTTTTATGGCCGAGTGGATGACGGCGTCAAAATGCCTGTTCCTGAAATACTCGCGCACGACGCGCGAATCCGTCAGTTCCAGCTCGGCATGGGACGGGGCGGAGATTTCGTATTCCCCACCCAGCGTCTCAATTATATTCCTGCCGATAAAGCCGGAACCGCCGGTAAGAAGCAGTTTTTTCATCTGGCGAATTTTTTGGCGCAGTCCGCCATATATTCCAGTTTCTGTGCGCTCATCCCCGGATACACGCCCAGCCAGAAGGTGTTCTGCGCGATGAAATCGCTGCCGTCCAGTTTCCCTGCGGCGCGCCATTTGCCTCTTTTGCCCGCGCAGCAGGGATGGCGCAATATATTGCCCGCAAACAGCATTCTGGTCTGCACGCCGTTGTTCTCAAGATGACGCACAATTTCGTTTCTGCCAAACCTCGCGCCGGGCCGCACGCTCAGCACAAAGCCGAACCACGACGGGTCCGAATTTTCCGCCGGCTCCGGCAGGATGAGCTGCTTTTCCAGCGGGGCAAAGAGTTCCCGCAGCGTTTTCCAGTTGTTTTTTCTGGCGAGGGTGAAAGCGTCCAGCTTTTCAATCTGCGCGCAGCCGATGGCGGCCTGCAAATCCGTCATTTTCAGGTTATACCCGAAGCGCGAATAAACATACTTGTGGTCATAGCCTTCGGGCAGCTTGCCGAACTGTCCGGTGAAGCGGCGTTTGCAGGTGTTGTCCCGCCCGGAGGGACACCAGCAGTCCCTGCCCCAGTCGCGCAGCGATTCCACAATCCGCTTCAGCGCGGAATCATTTGTGCATACCGCGCCGCCCTCGCCGGTGGTGATATGATGCGCCGGATAAAAACTTAATGTGGACATATGTCCGAAAGAGGCGGTATTGCGCCATTTCCCGCCCAGCCTGTAGCGCGAGCCGAGCGCGTCGCAATTATCCTCTATAAGCCAGAGGCCGTTCTCATTGCAGAAATCCAGCACGGCCTCCGCATTGAATGGATTGCCCAGGGTATGCGCCAAAAAAACCGCCTTTGTCTTTTTTGTCAGCGCGGCCTTAAGCGCGGCGACATCAACATTGTACTGCGGCACCGCAACGTCCACAAAAACCGGAACCGCGCCGTGCTGCACGATGGGCGCAACGGTGGTGGGAAAGCAGGCGGCGGGGGTGATAACCTCGTCGCCCGGGTTTATGGCGCGCGCGCCAAGCGAATCATCGGCCAGCGCGGCAAAAGCCAGCAGATTGGCCGACGAGCCGGAATTGACCAGAGAGCAGTGCTTTACGCCCAGCTTCTTTGCCAGCGCGGCCTCCAGCCTTGCGGCATACGGCCCGGCGGTAAGCCAGAAATCCAGCGAGGCCGAAACCAGCGAGCGTATTTCCGCCTCGTCGTAGATTCTGCCGCCGTAGCTGATTTTGTCGCCCGGGGAAAATGGTTTTTGTTCAGCCGCGGCGCGCAGGCGGTGATATTCCGCCGCGGCCTCCAGCGCGCGGTTTTTTGCGGCTTCAAGTTCTTTCGCGGACGGCGCGGTTTTGCAGGAAGTTGTCATCTCAGATACTCCTCAAGTTGGCGGTTGGTTATTTCCAGCATGTCTTTGCCCTCGCCGGAGGCTTTGTACCATTCCACTATCTTGTCCAGCGTTTTCTCCAGCGTCCATTTGGGCCGCCAGTCCAGCTTCAGGCGGGACTTGGTGGAATCCAGCATCAGTATCGCGGCCTCGTGGCCGGATTTGGACGGGGTGATTTCAAAGTCTGCCCCGCCCCAGCGGGCGCATATTTCCTTAACAAGCCAGCCCGCCGGGCGCACATCTCCGGATTCGGGGCCGAAATTCCAGGCCTGGGCGTATTCCGGACCGTTCTCCCACAGCCGTTTGGCGAGGACCAGGTATCCCGCCAGCGGCTCCAGCACATGCTGCCACGGGCGCAGCGACTGCGGGTTGCGGACCTTCACATTCTCTCCGGCCAGCAGCGCGCGCGCGCAGTCCGGCACCAGGCGGTTGGCGGCCCAGTCGCCGCCGCCGATTACGTTTCCGGCCCGCGCGGAGGCTATGCCGGTTTTGTGAATGCCGTAATGCTCCGCCGGGAAAAACGAGTTTCTCCAGGCGGCCGTGGCAATCTCGGCGCAGGCCTTGCTTGAGGAATACGGGTCAAAACCGCCCAGCGGCTCGTTTTCGCGGTAGCCCCACAGCCATTCCTTGTTTTCATAGCATTTGTCGGTTGTGATGACGACCACGGCTCGCGCGGTTTTGGTTTTGCGCGCGGCTTCCAGCACATTGACAGTCCCCATCACATTGGAGGCGTAAGTTTCCGCCGGGATGCGGTAGGATTCCAGCACCAGCGGCTGCGCCGCCATGTGGAAAACTATTTCCGGCTTGACGCGGGCAAAAGCGGCGGCCAGTTTTTCGCCGTCGCGCACGTCGGCGGTTTCGGTGTCTGCCAGGCGGGCGAGGCGGCAGGTTTCATACATGCTGGGCTCGGTGGGCGCCGGCAGCGAATATCCCGCCACATGCGCGCCCATCCGGTGCAGCCACACCGTCAGCCACGAGCCTTTGAAACCGGTGTTGCCGGTTACAAGAACTTTTTTGCCTTTCCAGAATTTCTCGTCAATCATCCCATTTCACCCAGGGCGCTTTGCGCTCGCTGCAAAGGCCGTCAAGATAGTTTTTCTCGCGCAACGTGTCCATCGGCTGCCAGAACCCCTCGTGCCGGTAGGCCGCAAGCCGGCCTTCGGACACCAGGGCGTTCATCGGCTCTTTTTCCCAGAGGACATTGCCCTTCACGCGGGAAAGCGCGTCCGGCTCCAGCACGAAAAACCCGCCGTTTATCCACGAATCCTCGCCGTGCGGCTTTTCACGGAAGGATTTGACCTTGCCCGCCGCGTCCAGATCCATCGCGCCAAAACGCCCCGGCGGCTGCACCGCCGTTACGGTGGCCAGCGCGCCGGATTTTTTATGGAAATCCAGCAGCCGGTTTATGTCTATGTCCGCAACGCCGTCGCCGTAGGTGAGCATGAAGGTTTTGCCATCCAGATATTTCTCGGACAGCTTGACCCGCAATCCGGTAAGCGAATCCGCTCCGGTGTCGGCCAGCGTGATATGCCACGGCTCCACATCGCGGTGAAGCATGGTTACCGAGCCTGCCTTCAAATCCACCGCCGCATCGCAGTTGTGCAGCATGTAGTTGGCAAAGTACTCCTTTATCATGTAACCCTTGTAACCCAGGCAGATGATGAAATCGTTGAAGCCGAAATGCGAGTAGATTTTCATTATATGCCAGAGTATCGGCCTGCCGCCTATCTCCACCATCGGCTTGGGGCGCAGGCCGGTTTCCTCACCCAGCCGGGTGCCCAGCCCGCCCGCCAGAATTACCACTTTCATGTTTTCCTCCAGAATATATTCCGCGCCTCAAGCGCGGACGGCAATCCCCGCGCGCGCATCACCGCCAGCGCGCGCAGCCCCAGAAAGGTTTCGTCCGCCGGAGCGGCGGGAACTATTTTGCGGCCCGTCAGTTTTGCCAGAAATGCCGCCGCCGGTTTCAGCTTTCTGGCGGCGCCGCCGCTTAAAATCCACTCTTTCAGCCGGCCCTGCGGGTCAACGGCGCGCGCCGCCTCAACATACTGGACAAGCAGGCAGCGGGCAAGCGACGCCGCGTAATTTTCCGGCGTGAGATTATCGCCGATTCCGGTTATTTTCGCGCCGCCGGAATAGTTCCACGCGCTTTTGAAAAATGCCAGGTCTATTTCCAGCGACGAGGCGGCTATTTTTTCAGCCGTCAGCGCGGAAAAATAAGCGCGCATAAAATCCCCGCCGCCGCGCAGCCCGTCCGCAAATCCGGCAAATTTTTCCAGCGCGCGCCCGCAGGGGATATGGGTTATTGTATCCAGCAGCAGCCCGTCAAAAAAAGGGCGCTGCTCAACGGCGGAGCGGCGCGCCTGGCATATATGCGAAACCTGGGAGCCTGTCCCCATATTGACGGACAGGGTTTTTTCCGTGTTGCCCGCGCCCAGCACGGCGCACTGATGGTCGCCGACGGCGCAGAATATGGGGATTTTGCCCCAGTGCCCGGCGGGGACAGCCGGCCCCGCCGCGCGGTTGAGCGAGAATTTCCCGCCGCACAAATCCAGCAGCGCGGCGGAAGGCGCCTTTTTGTAAATGTTATAGAGCCCCAGCCCGGCCAGCATGGTCCCGTGCGAAGCGCGCTCGCTTTTGCCGGAAATATCGGCCAGCCAGTCCGGCAGGGTTATGACCCGGCCCGCCCTGACCGCCCCTGTCCGCGCCAGATACGCCAGATTGGCAAACGGAAGCCCGGGCCGCAGCCTCATCCCCGTCTCCCGGCGGAACAGGACGCCGGACTGGCGCTCCAGCGCGGGGAAAAAGGGCCGGCCTTTCACCGGCAGAAGCGAACGCTCGTCCTTCCAGCTTATGTAATCGGTCAGGGGGCGGAAATTACCGTCAACAACGGCAAAACCGTGCATCTGGCTGGAGATGAACACCCCTTCAAAGCCGCCGCGCCCGCTGTAATAATCCAGTATATCGCCGAACTGGCGCGAGAGTTTTTTAAGCGGCGCTTCGCAGAAAGGGCCTTTGCCGCGCGAAGGCGCGGCGTCAAAACGGCGGGCCAGCCGGAACCGCCCGCTGTCCAAATCCACTATGGCGGTTTTTACGTTTGTCGCGCCGAAATCGCAGAGCAGGTATCTCACCGGAACTCCGTCTTGATAATGCCGGAAATTTCGGACCGGAGCTTCTCGTCCAGCGCGGTTCGGACAAAAACCGTCTCCCCCGGGTTTTTTATGAGCGCGAAAAACAGCCCGCCGGAAACAGCTTTTTTGTCCTTTTGCAGCAGGGCCAGGAGATTTTCCGTGGGCAGCGCGCGCATGGCGAGCATGGATTGCGCGTCTATGATGTCCAGCGCCAGCGTTTTTATCTCCGCGCATTCCCCGGCGGGCAGCAGCCCGCGCCGGACGGCCAGTTCGTTTGCGATTATAATGCCTATCGCCACGGCCTGCCCGTGCGGGATGGCATAGCCGGAAAGCGATTCCGCCGCATGTCCGGCAGTGTGGCCGTAATTGAGCGCGCGGCGGTGGTTAAGCTCAAACTCGTCCTCCTCCACCACGGCGCGTTTTATCGCCAGCGAGTTCAGCAGAAGCGTCCTGAAACCCGAAAACTCCGCCGGGACGCCGTTTCTGACGGTCGCCTTGTACAGCGCGATATACTCCGGCCCGCCGGTTATGAAAAGTTTCAGTATCTCGCCCATGCCGCTCAAAATATCGCGCCGCTCCAGAGTTTTTAAAAAATTGGGATTGATTACGACACGGCGCGGCGCGGAAAACAGCGCCAGCTGGTTTTTGGCGCCGCCGTGGTTGATGCCGGTCTTGCCGCCGATACAACTGTCGCACATCGCAAGCAGCGTGGTGGGAAAAAACGTCCAGTTTATGCCGCGCTTGTAAACCGCGCCGGCGAAGGCGCCCGCATCCTCCATGATGCCGCCGCCGGCGACGGCCAATGTCTCGCCTTTGGTAAAGCCGCTTTTCATCAGCAGCTCTATAAGCGCGGTTACGCCGGAGAGGGTTTTGAACTCCTCGGTCGCCTCGGCCTTCATCATGCGCGGGCCGCCGTCAAAGCCGCCGCCGTGCAGCCGCAGCACTTTTTCGTCCGCAAGCAGAATGTTTCCGGGACAAGACATCAGTTCGCGTATTCCGGCGAAAGCGTCGGGATTTTCGTCCCAGACGACATTGTAGGGGCGCGGGACGGATTTCACCTCAAATTCCGCCGCGCCGCCGAAGGAGGCGGAGAATTTTTTGCCGTCTATCAGAAAATCCGTCATCGCTGGAACCCTCCGGCGGAAAACGCGCCATCGACCGTTATATCCTGCCCGGTCAGATACGTGTTCTGCGGCGAGCAGAGGAAATAAGCCGCCTCGGCTATTTCCTCCGGCGCGGCCATGCGGCCAAGCGGTATCATGGATTCAAGCCTTTTGATTACATCGGGCGCGTTGTTCTTACGGGTCAGCGCGGTGTCCACAAACCCCGGCGAGATTGTGTTGGCCATTATGTTATAAGGCGCAAATTCTATGGCCATGGTTTTTATCATCCCGTTCAGCGCATGCTTGCTGGTGGCATAAGGCAGCCGGCCGGCGCGCGAGATGGAGCCGTATATGGAGGACACCGCCAGTATATGCCCGCGCCCGCGCGATTTCATCCCGGGAATAAAATGCTGCACGACGCGGAGAAAGCCGCCGTAGTTGACCGCATGGGTACGCTCCATATCCTCCGGCGTTATCTGCTCAACCGGTTTGGGAGTATTTATCCCCGCGCTGTGGATTATAACGTCCGGCTCCAGCTTCAGCGCGCCGAGATAGGCTACAACGGAACCCGGGGCGGCCAGGTCCATATCGGCAAGGCGGGGGGCGGTTATTTTGTTGCCGCGCTTTTCAAAAACGCCGGCGATGGCGGCGCCTATGCCGCCTTCAATGCCAAGCAGAAAGACATCTCTCATCATTCCTCCGGCCAGAGCGGGACAAGCATGTTTTTCTGAAATTCGCCGCGGTCAAGAAACGGATACATATCCTCTATCGGTTTTGAGACCATGCGCCCGTCCGGCTTGCGCTCCGATGAAAGCTTGGGCGAGAAAATATAATCCTCCGCCAGTTTCACCTCGCACAGGACCGGGCCCGGCGCCGCAAGCGCGGCTTTGATGCCCTCCGCCAGCCGGGCGGGCTGCGCTATTTCCAGCGCGGGGATGCCGAACCCCGCCGCCAGCTTCTGAAAATCAGGAAATCCGACGCCGGATTCCGGCCCGCAGCCGACATACGGCATTCCGAAAAATCCGGCCTGCGTCTGTTTTATGGAGACATAACCGTTGTTGTTGAGAATGAATATCTTCACCGGCAGCCTGTAATAGGCGATTGTCTGCATTTCCTGCACGTTCATCATCACGCTGCCGTCGCCGGCGAGGCAAACCGTGTCTTTTCCGCCGGAGGCGATGCAGGCGCCTATGGCGGCGGGCAAATCATACCCCATTGTGGCGCAGCCGGAATTCCAGAAAACGCGCTGGCCTTCTTTTATGTCCGCCGCCTGAAACGGCGCCACGCAGGCGGTGCCGTCGCCCGTAACGATGGCATGTCCGGCGGAAGTCTGCCTTGTTAGTTCCTCTATGAAAACGTAAGGGTTGATTTTTTCGGAACGGCGGTATTCCGGCAGGACGACGGGATATTTTCGCTTGCGCTCCGCGCACCAATCCACCCATTCCTTCCAGTCCGGCAGGACGGTGTCCCCAAACGTTCCGGCAAGCGCGTCAATGAAGAATCCCGCGTCGCAATGGACGGCGGTGTCGGGCGTCAGGGTGTGCTTTTGCAGCTCCGCCGCGTCCGCGTCCACGACTATTTTATGCGCGTGGCGGGCGAAGGTTTTCCAGCCGTAGCTTACCTGCCTTATGTTGTTGCGCGTGCCGATGAACAAGGCGACATCCGCGTTTTGCAGCGCGAAATTTCCGGCCCGGTCGCCCACCGTGCCTATCCGCCCGGCGAAAAGCGGGTGCGCGTTGGGCACCATATCCGCCGCGTTGAAAGTGCAGCACACCGGCGCGCCCAGCCGTTTGACCAGCGCAAGGTATTTGTCCCGCGCATGGGCCGCGCGCACGCCGTTGCCGCCGACAACCACGGGGCGTTTCGCGTTCTTAAGCAATTCAGCCGTTTTCGCTATGGCGGAGCGGGCGGCGGCTTCGTCAAAAATGAATTTATCCTCGGCTGGGTCATAGCGGCGGAGAGAATTTTCGTCTATCTGCGCGCCCTGCACATTCATGGGAATATCAACCCATACCGGGCCGGGGCGGCCGGTAACGGCGATGTTTATCGCCTTGTCCAGATAATAGCCTATGTCCTGCGGGTTGGTGACGCTGACCGCGAATTTGGTGACGGGCCCGACTACCTTTATAATGTCGACTTCCTGGTCGCCTATCTGGCGGACGGGGACTTCCGGGCGGTAATGAATGGTGGTCTCAAACTTCACCTGGCCGGAGATATAGAGGACCGGCACGGAATCCGTCCACTGGCCCATGACGCCGGTAAGCGTGTTCAGCCCGCCTGGGCCGGTGGTGACATTGACCACGCCCAGCCTGCCTGTCATGCGGCTGTAGCCTTCGGCGGCGATGGCGCAGCCCTGCTCGTTATGGAAAAACACCGGCGCAATCCCCTTGCATTTGCCGAGGGCGTCGTTTAAGTGCATCGCGCCGCCGCCGACTATCATAAAAACGCGCTCAACGCCGCGCTCTACCAGTTTTCCGGCGACGAAATCAGCGACTCTCATTTTTTTTCCGGGCGGGACGGGGAAGTTTCAGTTTTTCGCGGAAATGGGCTATGGTGCTTTCAAGCCCGGCCTCAAGCGGCACTTTGGTCTTCCAGCCGAGAGCCTTTTGCGCCAGGGTTACATCCGGGCAGCGCACTTTCGGGTCGTCGTCCGGCAGGGGCCGGAAAACTATTTTAGAGCTGCTGCCGGACAGCCGTTTGACGGTGCGGGCCAACTCCAGCATTGTCGTCTCCCGCGGGTTGCCCAGGTTGACCGGCGTGTTCAGCGGCAACAGCAGCAGTTTATAAAGCCCTTCCACCAGATCGCTGACATAGCAGAGGCTGCGGGTCTGGCCGCCGTCGCCGTAAACGGTAAGCGGCTTGTTTTTAAGCGCCTGGGTGATGAAGTTGGGGACGGCGCGCCCGTCGTCCAGCCGCATTCTGGGGCCGAAGGTGTTGAATATGCGCGCTATGCGCACCTGCACGCCGTGATAGCGGTGATAGGCGACCGACATGGCCTCCGCGAAACGTTTGGCCTCGTCGTAGACGCCGCGCGGGCCGATGGGGTTCACATTGCCCCAGTAGCTTTCCGGCTGCGGGTTCACCAACGGGTCGCCGTAAATCTCGGAAGTGGAGGCCAGCATGAACACCGCGCCTTTTTCTTTGGCAAGCCCCAGCGCCTTGTGCGTTCCCAGCGCGCCCACTTTCAGGGTGGGGATGGGATAGCGCATGTAATCCTCCGGGCTGGCGGGACTGGCGAAATGCAAAATCGCGTCCAGTTTGCCCGGAACATGTATGTAGTTTGTGACGTCATGCTTGATGAAAAGGAAATCCGGCCCGCCCATGAACTGTTCAATGTTCCCGACCGAGCCGGTGATGAAATTATCCATCCCGATTACTGAATGGCCTTTTTTGAGCAGATGCCCGCACAGATGGCTGCCCAGAAAGCCCGCCGCGCCGGTAACCAGAATCCGCATCTATTTCCTTCCCACTGAGCGGCACACGAAACCCAGCGCGCGCATTTTGTCCGGGTCAAATATATTCCTGCCGTCTATGACCACCGGATGACGCAGCGCGGCGCGGAGCTTTTTAAGGTCAAGCTCCCGGAATTGCGCCCATTCGGTTATCACCATCAGGCAGTCCGCGCCGCGGGCGCAGTCATAGGCGTCCTTGCAGAATTTGACGCCTTTGATAACTTTGGCGGCATTGGCCTGCGCCACCGGGTCGCAGGCCCGGACTTTGGCGCCCCGCTCGTGCAATGCGCGGATAATGTCAATGCTGGGGGCAAAACGCATGTCGTCGGTGTCCGGCTTGAAGGCCAGCCCCAGCAGCGCGACGGTTTTGCCGCCCAGGTTCCAAAGCTCCTCCTCCGCGCGGCGCACGGGCCAGAGCTTCTGATCTTCGTTTACGTCTTTTACGGCGCGCAGCAGCTCGAAATCATAGCCCTTTTGTTTGCTTATCCAGTAAAAGGCCTCCAGATCCTTCGGGAAGCAGAAGCCGCCGAACCCAATGCCCGCGCGCAGAAAATGCGGGCCGATGCGCCTGTCCATGCCCATGCCGCGGGCCACATCCTCCACATTGGCGCCGGTGCGCTCGCAGACATTGGCGACGGAGTTTATGAACGAAATTTTCGCCGCCAGCAGCGAATTGGAAGCATGCTTGATAAGCTCCGCGCTTTTGACATCGGTTATAAGCACCGGGCATTTGAAGGGGGCGTAGACCGCCTTCATAACCTCCGCCGCGCGGGGCGAGGACACGCCCACCACCACCCGGTCCGGCTTCATGAAATCCTCAACCGCGCGACCCTCGCTTAAAAATTCCGGGTTGGAGACTATGTCAAACTCCACGCCTTTGGGCGCAAAACGGGAGACGGTTTTTATCACCCATTCGCCGGTTTCCACCGGCACGGTGGACTTTTCGGCTATGACGGTATAGCCGCGCATGTGCGCCGCTGTTTCCTGGGCCACCCGCTCCACAAAAGACAAATCAGCCGAGCCGTCGGAGCGCGGCGGCGTCCCCACCGCGATAAACACCACCTGCGCCGCATGGCCTTTGTAATTCATGGCCTCGGATATGGAGCCCAGGAAAAACAGCCGCCCGGCTTTGGCGTTGCGCAGGACTATCTCGCCCAGCCCCGGCTCGTAAAATGGGATTTTTCCTTTTTTGAGCGCGGAAATCTTGGACTTGTCCGAGTCCACGCAAACCACTCTGTGCCCCGCCTCGGCAAGGCATGCCCCCGTAACCAGCCCCACATAACCCGTTCCCACAACGCAGATATTTATCTGTTTCATAATGATTTCGGCTATGCCGTTTTCACTGGCATCAGCTTGCGCGCGGCAGCAACTATTTTTTCCGCCGGCAGATGGTCAAGACAGAAATACTCGCTGTTTTTGCACTTCGGGCTGAAATAGCAGCGGCACTCTTTGTCCGGCTCCACGATGGCGCCGCTGCCGTAAAGCTCAAATTCGCGCGGGTTGAAAATGTTGTTGAGCAGCACGATTTTTTTGCCCAGCCCGGCGGCGATATGCAGCGCCATTGTAACGCCGGTTACCACCATATCGGTCTGCGCCACCAGGTTTATGAACTGGCGCAGCGGAAAGTATCCCGGATACAGCGCGCCGCTTTCCTTCGCAATCAGAAGGTTGCGCTTATGCTCGGCCTCGCCGCCCAGCAGCAGCACGCCAAACCCCGCGCGCCTTAAGCCCCGGGCCGCGTCTATCCACGTCTGCTCCGGCAGCAGGCGGCTGGTCCAGCGCCCGCCGCAGCCGGTGTTGAGGCCGGCCAGCGGGCGCAGCAGCTTCAAATCCCATTCATAGCCGTCCTGCGAAAAATCCGGCAGCAGGTATTTTTCGCCGGAGAATTTCCAGCCGCAGATTTCAAAAATCTCCTGCGGATAGCTTTTGACATTGGCTTTGTTGGCGTCGTCAAAGAGCCCGGTGAAATACTTATGGAACGCCGCCTTGTCCGCCGGCGCGGCCTTGCCACCCTTGAGAATAAACCCGCGCTTTACTTTGGCGCGGACGCGGTTTGCCAGGGCGCAGGCTTCAAAATCCTTGTCCAGGCTGAACACGAAATCAAAGCGGGTTTCCTCTATCTGCAGGACAGAGGCGAGGCTGAAATTAAGCTTGCGATCCACCTCGTCCGGCAGCAGTTCCGGCGTGTTGGTGAGCCACCATATTTCCGCGTCCGGATGGACCGATTTTATTTTCCGCAAAAGCGGGGTGGTGCGGATAACATCGCCTATCGCGCCCAGCTTGATAATCAGGTAGCGGCGGCCCGTTTTTTCATACTGCGGGCAGCGGCAGCGGACGCCGCTCTGCTTGTGCGGCGCGCAGGGCGCAAGCGCGCGGAAATGCCGGCAATCGGCGGAGATTTTCTGCGTCATTGCTCGCGCCTTATGTTGAGGATTTCGCGGAAGGTCTGGCGGGCGGCTTCCATGGAATAGCGTTTTCTCATAAGCTCCAGTCCGTTGCGTGATATTCTCTCCCAAAGGTCGCGGTTGGCGTAAAGCTGCTCTATCGCGGCGGCAAATTCCTCCGGCGCGTCGGCAATCAGCACATCCGCGCCGTTTTGCAGACACATCCCCTCGCAGGCCGCGCTTGTGCCCACCGCCGGCAGCCCGTAGCAGAGGCTGGAAAGGATTTTGCATTTTACGCCCGCGCCGAAACGGATGGGCGCGATCGACAACCGGTGCCGCGCGAAGGCCGGCGCCAGGTCCTTCATGAACCCTTCTATGATAATATCGTCGGCGGCAAGCTGTTTGATGACATCCGGCATTTTGCTGCCTATAATATGGAATTTCACGCCCGGCAGCTTTTTGCGGACCAGCGGGAAAATTTCGGATACGAAATAGCGCACCGCGTCCACATTGGGAGTATGCTGGTAGCCGCCCACGAACATTATGCCGGAGCGCATGTCGAAATCGTTGTCGCTGCCGTGCACGTCGCGCGGCGGCGGAATTACCGCCACCCGCAGCGCGGGATTTTCCTTCATAAGAATATCCCTTTCCAGCGGGCTGACGACTACAGTGCAGTCCGCCATGGCGGCCACGCCCAGCTCCTGCTTGCGGGTATGCTCGGCTGCGATGGCGATGGCGGGGTTGTTTTCCAGCGCAGCCTGCCGGCTTTCCCGGATAAAATGCAGATCTTCGGTGTCAAAAATCACCACGGCCTTGTGGCAATATTTGCGGACATTGGCTATATGCGGCTCCGCTATGTAGGGCCGGCAGAGCATGACCGCGTCATACTCCGCGCCGCGCTCCTGAAGATGCTTTTCAACGGAGCCGATGTGGGGCTGGTACTGGCATTCAACGCCTATGCGCTGCAAATCGGCGGTGTAGCGGTCTATGTAGACCAGATTGTCCGGGATGAAGGTGACTTTATAGCCCAGCGCGCGGAAATTAAGCAGATGGTTGTACACCGTCAGCGAGCCGGCGTCCTGGTCCGGCGTGAGGGTACAGGCGTCTATCACCAGAATTCTTTTGGAAACGCTGCGCTCTTTCTCGTATTCCGGGTTTTCCGCGTTGGGCCGGTGGAAAGCCAGTGTGGCAAGCCATTTGTCGCGGAACTTTTCCGCGTTAACCATCTGATGCTTCTTGACGCCGGAGTTTATATCGGTCCCGCAGGAGACGCCCTCAAAATGCGTTATCACCGACAGGGGCTGGTAATACACCTTCCTGCCCGCCTGGCGCACCTTGAACGCGAAATCGGAATCCTCGCAGTAGGCCGGGGCGTAATCCGTGTCAAAACCGCCCAGCCGGTTCCACAGCTTAAGCGGGACGGCGATGCACGCGCCGGAGCAGTAGTCAACCTCGCGCAGATAGTTGTACTGCGGTTTGGAGGCGTCGTCCAGCCGGCCGTAATTCCAGCCGGAGCCGTCGCGCCAGATTATGCCGCCCGCCTCCTGAAGCCGCCCGTCGGGGTAAACCAGCTTGGCGCCGGCAAGGCCGGCGTCCGGCGCGATGTCAAAGGTGCCCAGCAGTTCCTTCATCCAGCCGGGGTGGACCAACGTGTCGTTGTTGAGGAAAACGGCATACTCGCCCCGCGCGCGGCTGGCGCCCAGATTGCAGGAGCGCAAAAATCCCAGGTTCCGGCTATTGCCTATCACGCGGATGCCTTCAATATACGAAAGCATTTTCGCCGTCAGGTCCGGGGAGCGGTCGTCAACCACTATCACCTCATATGGCACCACGGTGTTTTGCTGTATGGATTGCAGGCAGTTGAAGGTGAAATTGTACTGGCCGTGCACCGGAATTATTATGGAAACCTTCGGCTCCGGCCATTTGGTGAAACACAACGGGCGGCTGCGCAGCTTGTCCCAGAATTTAGTTTCCTCAATAAACGAGGGATATGTGGGCGTATGGCTCAGCAGCCTGCCCGAAACGCGGAACACCAGCCGCTTGAGGAACCATCTCGTCTGCGGCGAAACCGGCAGCCGGCGGTAAACTTTTTTTCCGATTTCCACCAGCTTGAGGCCCAGCCGCAGCCTCATCTTCTCGCATTTGCCGGCGGGCGCGGTTTCCTCCGCGGGCGCCGCGGCCCCGGCGGGCAGCATGCCGCAGACGCGCAGCATTTTGCGCGCGGCCCTGCCCGCCAGCCTGCCCGGATGCGTCAGCCGCCAGGAGCGCGAATACATCACTTCCGCCACCAGTTTCTCACCGGACAGCAGGCGTTTTGCCAAATCGTGAATCTGGGCATCCTTCTGAACCGTCTCCGCCTGCCGTTTTTCCAGCTCGGAACACACCTGGGACAGCTCGGAGCGGATTTTGCCCGCCTCCTCCCGCGACTGCGCCAGTTCCGCGCGCGCGGAGGCCGCGTCCCGGCAGGAGGCGTCAATCTCCTTTTCAAGCAAAGCGGCCCTGTCGGCTGCGGACCGGACGTCGGCGGCGGCGTCGGATTGCAGCCGCGCGTTGGCGGCGCGCAGCCGGCCCGCCTCGGTCTGGAATTTTTCGGAGTCGGCGCGCGCGGCTTCAAGCTCGGCGCGCGACCTGCCCGCTCCGGCCAGCGAATTATTGAGCTCCCCGCGCAGCTTTGCGAAATCCGCATGCAGTTTTGAAGTCTCGGCGCGGGATTTGTCCAGTTCCGAACGGACACCCTCAAGCTCCCCGCGCGCGGACGCAGCTTCACGGCGCGAGGCTTCCAGCCCGCTTTCCAGAGCTGTTGTTTTTTCGGAGGCGGCTTTGGCATGCGCGGCGGCCTCCGCGCGGGTCTGGGCCAGTTCGTTGTTGAGCAGCGATATTTCGGTTTGCGCGCGGGAGGTTATGGCATGCGCCTGGTCCAGCCCGGAGCTCAGCCGCGCGGACTGGGCGCGCTCCCTCAGCGCTTCAGCGCGGAATTTATCCGCATCCGCCCGCGCGCCGGACAGCTCGCCGCGCGTTTTTTCAAGTTCCGTCTCCAGCGATTTGGCCCGGTTGCTTCTCTCGTCAAATTCGGCAGTCAAACGTTTATGGTCGGCGCGCGCTCTTTCAAGCTCGGATTCCAGCAATTTGCTTCGGCGCAGACGCTCTTCGGAAAGCGCGGCGGCTTCGGCGCGGAATTTATCGGAATCCGCTTTAAGCCTGCCGTGCGCGGCGCGCAGCAAATTTAGTTCCGTCTCCAGCGATTTGGCGTATTTCGCTTTTTCCTCAATCTCGCCCTTGAGACGGCGGTATTCGCCGCGGACCTTTTCAAGTTCGGTTTCCAGCGACTTGGCCAATTTCGTCCGCTCGTCCAGCGCGCTGCCAAGGCTTGAAGAATCCGCGCGGGCTTTTTCAGCCTCCGCCTTCACCCCGGCGAAGGCAGATTTAAGCGAATTTAGTTCCGTCTCCAGCGATTTGGCGTATTTCGCTTTTTCCTCAATCTCGCCCTTGAGACGGCGGTATTCGCCGCAAGCTTTCTCAAGTTCGGTTTCCAGCGACTTGGCCCATTTCGTCCGCTCATCCAGCACGCTGTTAATGTTGGCGCAGTCCGCCCGGGCTTTGTCCGCCTCTGCTTTCACCCCGGCGAAGGCGGCTTTAAGTGAATTAAGCTCCGTATCCAGCGACTTGGCCCACTTCGCTTTTTCCTCAAGCTCGCCGTTGAGACGGCGGTATTCGCCGCGGGCTTTTTCAAGCTCCGCTTCCAGCGACTTGGCCCATTTCGTCCGCTCGTCCAGCGCGCTGTTAAGGCTTGAAGAATCCGCGCGGGCCTTTTCGGCCTCCGCTTTCAGCCCGGCGAAGGCGGCTTTAAGCGAATTAAGCTCCGTATCCAGCGACTTGGCCCAGTTGCTTCGCTCGTCAAATTCGGCGGACAGGCGCTTATGGTCGGCGCGCGCTTTTTCAAGTTCCGCCTCCAGCGATTTGCCCCAGCGCAGCCGCTCTTCCGACATGGCGGAGATTTCCGCATGGGCTTTGGCAAAATCCCTGCGCGTCTTTTCAAGCTCCGCGTCCAGCGATTTCGCCCATTTCGCTTTTTCCTCAAGCTCGCCGTTAAGGCGCGCACAATCCGCGCGGGCCCTGTCAGCCTCGGCTTTGAGCCCGCCGAAAGCGGGCTTGAGGGAATTAAGCTCCGTATCCAGAGACTTGGCCCACTTCGCTTTCTCCTCAAACTCGCCGCTAAGGCGGCGGTGTTCGCCGCGGGCTTTCTCAAGCTCGGTTTCCAGCGACTTGGCCCATTTCGTCCGCTCGTCCAGCGCGCTGTTAAGGCTCGAAGAATCCGCGCGGGCCTTTTCAGCTTCCGCTTTCACCCCGGCGAAGGCGGTTTTGAGCGAATTAAGCTCCGTATCCAGCGACTTGGCCCAGTTGCTTCGCTCGTCAAATTCGGCGGACAGGCGCTTATGGTCGGCGCGCGCTTTTTCAAGTTCCGCCTCCAGCGATTTGCCCCAGCGCAGCCGCTCTTCCGACATGGCGGAGATTTCCGCATGGGCTTTGGCAAAATCCCTGCGCGTCTTTTCAAGCTCCGCGTCCAGCGATTTCGCCCATTTCGCTTTTTCCTCAAGCTCGCCGTTAAGGCGCGCACAATCCGCGCGGGCCCTGTCAGCCTCGGCTTTGAGCCCACCGAAAGCGGGCTTGAGGGAATTAAGCTCCGTATCCAGAGACTTGGCCCACTTCGTTCTTTCATCCAGTTCTTCATTAATACGGCGGTATTCGCCGCGGGCCTTTTCAAGTTCGGTTTCCAGCGATTTGGCCCATTTCGTCCGCTCATCCAGCACGCTGTTAAGGTTCGAGGAATCCGCGCGGGCCTTTTCGGCCTCCGCTTTCAACCCGGTGAAGGCGGCTTTAAGCGAATTAAGCTCCGTATCCAGCGACTTGGCCCAGCCGCTTCTCTCGTCAAATTCGGCGGACAGACGCTTATGGTCTACGCGCGCTTTTTCAAGCTCCGCCTCCAGCGATTTGCCCCAGCGCAGCCGCTCTTCCGACATGGCGGAGATTTCCGCATGGGCTTTGGCAAAATCCCTGCGCGTCTTTTCAAGCTCCGCGTCCAGCGATTTCGCCCATTTCGCTTTTTCCTCAAGCTCGCCGTTAAGGCGCGCACAATCCGCGCGGGCCCTGTCAGTCTCGGCTTTGAGCCCGCCGAAAGCGGGCTTGAGGGAATTAAGCTCCGCGTCCAGCGATTTCGCCCATTTCGCTTTTTCCTCAAGCTCGCCGTTAAGGCGCGCACAATCCGCGCGGGCCCTGTCAGCCTCGGCTTTGAGCCCGCCGAAAGCGGGCTTGAGGGAATTAAGCTCCGTATCCAGAGACTTGGCCCACTTCGCTTTTTCCTCAAGCTCGCCGTTGAGACGGCGGTATTCGCCGCGGGCTTTCTCAAGCTCCGCTTCCAGCGACTTGGCCCATTTCGTCCGCTCGTCCAGCGCGCTGTCAAGACTTGAAGAATCCGCGCGGGCCTTTTCAGCCTCCGCTTTCAACCCGGCGAAGGCGGCTTTAAGCGAATTAAGCTCCGTATCCAGCGACTTGGCCCAGCCGCTTCTCTCGTCAAATTCGGCGGACAGGCGCTTATGGTCTACGCGCGCTTTTTCAAGCTCCGCCTCCAGCGATTTTCCCCAGCGCAGCCGTTCTTCCGACATGGCGGAGATTTCCGCATTGGCTTTGGCGGAATCCCTGCGCGTTTTTTCAAGTTCCGCGTCCAGCGATTTGGCCCATTTGGTTCTTTCCTCAAATTCGCCGTTGAGACGGCGGTATTCGCCGCGCAGCTTTTCCAAATCCGCTTCCAGCGACTTGCCCCAGCGCAAACGATCCTCTGAAAGGGCCGCTTCCTGCCGGGCGCGCTCGCCTGCCGACAATCCGGCGCGCAGGCTGTCCGCTTCCACGGCAAGGGCGTCATGCGCGGCGCGCAGGGATTTCAGCTCCGCGTCCAGCGAGCCGGCGCGGTTGTTTCTCTCGTCAAATTCGCGTATGAGCTGGCGGTATTCGCCGCGGGTCTTGTCCAGCTCCGCCTCAAGCGATTTGCCCCAGAGCAGCCGCTCCTCCGACATGGCGGAGAGTTCGGATAGTTTCTTCTCGGTCTCGGCGCGGAATGTGTCAAACTCGCGGCGGGCCAGGGCCGCCTCTTCGCGGGCTTTGCCGGCCTCGGCGCGCAGTTTTTCGGCCTCGGCCCTGTTCTGTCCGGCGGATTTGGCGGCCTCGTAGGCGGTTTTGAGCAGGCTGTTTTCCGGCACATGCGCCGCGCCGGAAGAGGCCAGCCCGTCCAGATGCGAAATGATTTTGCCCCTGTATTCGGCCAGCACCGCCGGATGGTTGGCCGGGTCCACCGCCATGGTTTGCAGCCCCCATTCCCAGACAAGGGCGGCCATGTAAAGCGCGCCGTCGGGCATTCCGTTGAGATGGGAGAACAAATCCCCCGCGCGCAGCGCCTTCATGGCGGGGGAATAGAAAAGGCTCCGGTAGGCTTCCTTGGCAAAAAACAGCGTGGGATGGCTGAATTCAAAATCTATAAGCCGCCATTTGCCGCCGGAGAAGAGGAAATTGCGATCCAGTATGTCGCCGGTGGACCAGACCAGCCTCATCCCGTTTTTGTGGGAGCGGACGCATTCGCCAAGATAATCAAAAGCCGCCTTGCGGACGGATTCCTCATGCGGGAAAATGCCGCGCAGCAGGGCGGAGTATTTTTCCAGCTCGGCGTTGACAAACTCGTCGGACGCCGGCTCGCCCCATGACCAGATTTCATCCAGCGCGGCGCGCACTATCGCAGCCGAGTCCGCCGCGGGGACTTTGCCCGCCGCGCACAACTGCTCCAGCGAGGCGGAATGCTCTATGTAATCCTCAACGAAATACACGCCTTTGTCCGCCGTTATGGCGGCGTGCAGCGCGGGAATGCCGAAAGTCTGCGCCCTTGAATAGAGCGAGTAGATTTTTTCTATATGCGCGGGCGCGGTCCCCAGCGCGTCCGGCACGAAGCGCACATGCAGTTCCGGCCTGCCGGATATGTAAACCGAAAACCGCTTCTGCGTTTTCTCCTGCGGGCGGTTGACCTGATTGAGCGCCAGCCGCAGCGACGCGCCCTTGGCCTGCTCTTTGGAGAGCAGCCCCTTCTCTCGCAGAAGCGTTATGACGCGCGGCGCCATCAGCTTTGCCCCCCGGCTGGTTTTACGGCGGCAATCCCGTAGGACGGGCAGAACAATTCCGCCGCGCCGTTGGCGGCCAGCGCCTTGTAAAGCGGTTTCAGCAGCGGCGCGCAGGCCAGCGGCAGGCCGTTGTCATGCTCCTCCCAGTTCAGCCGGCCCGCCAGCAGCCATTTGTTGACCTGGGAAAGCGGCACCATATCGCGTATTATTTTGTAATCCGGGAAACAGCCGTAAACCTCGGAAACCGCGAACCCCGCGCCTTCAAGCATGCGGCGGTAATCCGCCAGCGTCCAGGTTCTGGCGCGCAGGGGACGGTCCTGCCGCTGCTGGCGGTGGCGGGCGTTGGCCTCGTCAAAATCCAGTATGTTCACATACGGCAGGCAGGTATGGTCGTCCGGCGAGCCCAGGACGTATTTAAGGCCCAGCGCGTTTTCTATCCCGATGTAAAGCAGCCCGCCCGGTTTCAGCAGCGAGAACGCCTTCGCAAGCGCCTGTTCCTGAAGCGCGCGGACGGGGCCGTCATGTCCCAGCGCTATCCACTCAAGCGAGCCGTTGAAAATGATTCCGTCAAACCGCTCCGCCGCCAGCGGATAGGTGAGGAAATTGCCGCACAGGCAGGCGGGGGCGACGCCTTCCTGCCGCGCGATTTCGCGCAGCACGGAAAGCCGTCCCTCGGAAATATCAAGGCAGAATACCGACAATCCCCTTTTTGCCAGCGGAATTGCCGCCTGCCCCCAGCCGGAGCCGACGTCCAGGAAATTGCCTTCCTGCGGCAGCGGCAGCATTTCAAGGAAAAGGCCGCGCCCCCTGTCGGTTATAATGCTGTAGAGCCAGGGATTGCTTTTATGGTATTTTTCGCGGACGACGTCCAGCCAGGGCCGCTTTTTAAGTTCGTCCAAAATCTCGTTTTCCCTGCCTTCAACGTCGGAATAGGAGCCGAGCGCTCCGGTTTCCACCCAGATGCCATCCTTCCGGGAAACCGGACCGCCAGCCAGAACAGATTCCGCCGCCGTCTCCTCAGCCATCAGAACTCCTGGAGATGACATTTATTTTACGCCTTTTGTATTGCGAAATATGCCGGAGTTCACCGGCAGCCGCATTGGCGAAAAACACACTTAAGACGCCTTATGCAATTATAGCCAAACGGAGGGCTCCTCTGCAACGGAAAAGAGAAGGCCGGCCGCGCTACTGATTGCAGGCGCAGGCGCGCTGGCTGTTATAAGCGGTTGCGTCGGCGGTTGTGTCGACGGTGCATCTGCCTGTTGTTATGATAAAAAATGAGCACCCTATCGCTTGATTACAGCCCGGCGAAGACCACGTGTCCGTAATTCCCAATGTGTTTAGCACCGACTGGCAGTGCGCGTCGGTTCCGGCGGAGCCGGCATAGGTTTTGGTGGCTGCATTGTAGCCGCCATGCGAGGAGCATGTTGTAGTGCAGGAAGACCCGTCTCCCCCTTGACCTCTAGTTCCCGCATACCAGTGAAAGCATGAGGGCGAGCTTTGACTCAACGTTCCGCTGTTGCAGGTTACGGTAACGGCGGAGCCCACCCACACAGCCCTGGAGTCTGAAACAGACGTGCTTCCCCCGTGGGCCAGCGCGCCGACACTGCCGCTGCAATTTGACCATGTAACGGTCTGCGCCAGGCAGCCGCACTCGCTGAGCGTTATATTGGAGCCGTGCTTTGCTATAAACCCGTTTGTTCCGGTCCATTCGCCCGCGCTGTAGACCGGAACGTAAAGCGCATGCCCCGTGTTGTTGGTTACGACTTTACAGGTCCCGAAGGCGTCTATGCGCAAATTGCCGCCGTTGGCGATGCTGATGTTTTCCTGCGCCGAAACGGCTGCCGCAACCGTCATTGCCAGCGTTATGACGGAAATTACCATTTTCCCCGCGCCGAATGAATTCATATCCCCTGCCTCCAAACTCCGCAAAATGCGCGAATTGCTATCGCGCAGAATTTTGAGCTGGTCAGATGGCTAGGGAAAATCAAGCGGGGAAATAAAACGGCGGCCATCATTTCCAGCTAGGAAGATAACCAGAAATGACAAGCCGCCTTCACTTGGCCGCAAAGCCAAGCTATCAAGCGGCCTCAATCCAGTTCTTCCTATGCCCCTTCCCGCAAGGAAAGTGAGCGCACCATGCTCTTACGCATGGTCCCGGTGAAGCCTAAACTTCTCAAATTGTGTTTTGTTTGCCGGTTAAACCTCCCGCGCAAAACCTTTCACAGTGAGATTGTATATTCCGGCGGCAGCCGTGTCAATCCATTTCCCCGACACCGACAGCGTCCGTTTTTTTTGGACAACGGAATTGGGATTGCAGGACAAAAGGGTTGCTCAGGAGGGGAGCGGGCCCGGCCCGGTTTTGCTTATTATGAACTTGTCCAGCAATTGCGCGGTTTCCTGCGGCATGTTGACAAATTCCAGGCCGGTATTCCACCCGAAAGCCGACAAATTTTTAACATGGACCGTCCGCACCACGCGGGCCTGGCCGGTTATAATGTCGTTTTTTGCCGCGCCGGGCGCGCAGCCGGACTGCTCCGCGAACGCCTGCAGGCCGGCAAATCCCATTTCAAAATACACCACCCGGCCCGCTTCCAGCGGTTCCGAAATCTCTATAAGCAGCCCGCCCGCGCTTACATTTTTGCACACAGCCGGACTGCGGGGATTGGTGAGCCGGAACATGGTCATCTTCAGCGCCCCCCGCCAGCCGCGCGTATATCTGCGCCGTTCCATGATACCGAATTCTAAATAAAACCCGGCGGCAATATCAAGGGCTGCGCAACCCACAACATCACCCATTTTTTCCACGATGCCATATTTTGCTGTCCCGTATTGCCGGAAACAACCGCGCGAATAAAAAAACAAATGTCAAAAATAACGACGTCCGTCATCGAACGAAACACACGAAAAGGCTCTGGAACAAGGCGGGAACAACTACCGGAAACTTTTTTGTTCCCTTTTCGTGTGTTTCGTGGTTTGATTCCGTTTTCACTGCCATTTGCCAATACACCACAGCTTTTCAAAAAATGGGATATCCATGACCGGCATGGACTGCCAGCCGGGGTAGTCAAAATGCCGCCATTCAGAGGGCAGGCCGGAAAACCCCGCGCAGCGCATTGCATCCTCCGGGGCCTTGCGGTTTTTAGCGGCGGGGGGCGAGCTTTCCCGCCCGGCCCCAGCAGCTACCTCACGGGCTTGAAACCGCAGGAGTAGAAATAGCTTCCGTTGTCCACCACAATATTTTCAAACCCGGCGGCGGCATAGAGAGCGCGCACAGCCTCGTCCGATTCCAGCATATGGCTTTCCACTTCCGGGCTTTTGCGGTGATGGTTGTTAAGCTCTTCCCGGCTCATGGAATGCGCGATATAAAGCCCGCCGCCAGCTTTGAGATAGCGGAAGGAGTTGGAGAACAGCGCCCGCCTGTCCCCGAAATGCGGATAGGCGTTGTAGACGATTATCCTGGAGAATGTTTCCTCCGGGAAAAGGCCCTTTTCCAGATAATCAGCCACGAGGATTTTAAGCCGGGGAAACTTGCGGGAGAACTCCAGCGCCATTTTCCCGGAAAAATCCAGGCTCAGCGGATTTTTAACGCCGCGTTTCAGCAGAAAAGGCGTCAGCGCTCCTGTCCCGCAGGCTACATCCAGAACGCAATCCCCCGGCCCCGGATTTATCCTGTCCAGGATTTTGTTTATGACTTTCCCGATTGTTTTCCTTTCCATGCTGTCCCAGACGGGGGCCAGCCTGTCAAAAAATTCCCGCGTTCCGGCGGCGGATTTTCCCGCGCGGGCGCGCCGCGCGGGAGGAGCCCCGCCGTGGCCGCAGCGCGCCCGGAGGCCGCCGGCGCGGCCCGCCGTTTTGACGGTCCGCGCCGGTTTCTTGCGGCTAACCATTGCGCCCCCCGAACAGGACTTTCACGCCGGCGTTTATCGTCAGCCCGGGCTGCAGGAACTGGCCCGTGAACGCCGTGTTGGTGGCGTAAATGACATAGCGCCTGTCAAAGAGGTTGTTTATCCCGGCAAACAGCCTGAACCCTTCCGACAGGTTGCGCCAGCCGCTCAGATTCACGGTGAATATGTCGTTAAGCGGCACGGCGCGGTTGTCGCCGCCGTAGTAGCCGCCGGCATACTGGCAGTTGGCCATGAGGCCGGTTCCGCCGTCCTCAAAAACCAGTCCGGCAACGGCGGTATTGGCGGGACGCCCGGTCGTCCGGATGCCCGGGTCCAGGAAGGTGTAATTGGCCGACAGCGCGAGTCCGCCGGTTAGATCGTATTTAGCCTCGCCCTGGAATCCCCGGAACAGATAATCGCCCACGTTCCGGTACAGGCCGGACTGCACCTGTATAAGGTCATGCCCCTCGGTCATATAGGCGCTTGCGCGCAGGTGGAGACGCTCCGCCGGGCGGTATTTGACGCCGGCTTCATACCCCCAGGCCGTTTCGGGCTTGAGGTTCGGGTTGCTGACCGGGAAGGCGTAAAGCTCGCTCATCTGCGGGAAGCGGATACCCTTTGAAACGACGGCATACGTTTCCACCTCGTTCCAGGGCTTTACCGCCAGCCCCGCGGAGGGAACGCCTATGGCGGCATTATTGTTGTCGCCGGTCAGCCGTAACGCGCCGTTGGCCAGAAGCATTGTCCCCAGCGGCGATTGCGCCGCGGCGTAGGCGGCGTATTCATACCTGTTATACGCCTGATTGGGGGTGGTGGAGAAGGCGTAACGTTCCGCCCCCATCCAGGAGTATTCCGCGCCGGCGTCGGCCCGCGCGCCGGAATCGCCCGCCCAGCCGCCTTTGACCAACGCGCCGTAGGTATTGTCGTCGGAAAGCCAGCCGTTGGAAAACGAATGGCGCCCGTAGGTGTTGTAGAGCTTGGCCGCGCCCGTCCAGCCGTCGTTTTTGTATCCGGCGGAAAGGTCCGCCGCGCCGCGGCGATAGTCAAACCACGACGTCGCCGACGGGGCGAGGTCCACGGGAGCGGGGTCGTATTCCGTGCCGGAATAGAGGGTGTTCCGCAGCCGCAGCCGCCAGTTGTCGTTTACCTTGCGGCCATACTCGATGGTATAATCCCCGGCGTCGTAGGACGAGTTGTTGGTGAACCCGTCGCTGGCGCGCCGCTCACCGGCGGCGAAGAAATCGTTGTTTCCGCTGGAGGCGCCGCCCCGCACCCGCAGCAGCCGGGTGTTGTGGGAGCCGTAGGACGCCGTTACATCGCCCTCGAAGGGGGATTGCGCCCCGCGCGTTACGATATTTACCGCGCCGCCTATCGCGCCGGAGCCAAACAGCGCGGAGGCGGGGCCTTCAACAACCTCCACCCGCTCCACGTTGTTGAGCGTGAGCGAATGGGTAACAACGCAGCCGAAAAACGGCATTTTCTCCGGCCTGCCGTCCACCATGACCGAGATGCGCGTTCCGTTGTCGCCGAAGCCGCGTATGTCCGGGTCGGCCCTGCCGAATTCGTTTGTCCGGCGCACGAATATGCCGGGCAGCAGCCCCAGCCCGTCGGCGGCGGAGGCGTAGCCGGCGGCTTCCATGCGGCCGCCGTCAAGCGTCAGCGTCGGGGCGATATCCGAAGGCGGGCTTGTGGAAACCGACAGGGCCGCCGTCCCCTCCGGCGCGGCGATCATGGAATTGAGCCTCGGCCCCGCCAGCTGGGCCAAAGCCCCCGAAGGCATTAGAGCGGCTCCCAGCACAACCGTTGTTACAACTGCGCGGACAGACATTGTGAAACCTCCTTTTGTGTTATTACTTATTTTGATTTGGTATTACCGAATACCAAAAAAAATTCACTCCGGCGCGATATCGCCCGGCACCGCCGCCCGCGCCAGCGAGGCGCGCCTTACGCCGCGCACCGCGCCAAGCTCGGCTGCCAGCTTTTCCAGCCCGGCGGGCAGCCCGCAGGCGGTTACAACCTCCAGGCACATGTGATGCGTCAGGTGGACATGCTGCGAAACGATTATCCTCACGCCGGAATCGTGCTGTATCCTGGTAAGCTCGCGCAGGGTTTCCCGCCCGTGATGGTCGTAGAGCATGGTTATCACGCCGTAGGCGGCTTTTGCGCCCTTCCACCCCTGGTCCAGCACATGCCCGCGCACCAGCGCGCGCAGCGCGTCGGAACGCGTCGGCAGCCCGCGGTGGAGGCGGAACCGCTCCAGCTTTTCCAGAATGTCCGGCTCCAGCGAGGCGCTGAAGCGGCGTATTTTTCTCATTCGTTCCCTGTCATTTTGCGCGCAAACGCCGGCAGCGCGGCAATCTGCGCAAGCGCCGCCGGAATCCCCGGCAGCAGCGCGGCGGCAAGCCCCGGCATCCCGGCGTTCTGCGTGAACGCGGCGCCGGCGGCCAGAAAAGCGGCGCGCCCCGCTATCACGGCCCCCAGCAGCGCAAGCCGGGAGGAAAGGCGCATGTTCTGGCGCAGGAACCCTGCGGCAAAGCCGTAAACCGCTATTTCCGGCCCCATGACCGGCAGCAAAGCCGCCGCCGGCATCCCGGAGAGCGCAAAACTGGCCGCGGGCGCGGCCAGCCCGGCCATAAGCCCGCCCCGCCAGCCGTAAACAAGCCCCGCCGCCAGCACCGGCCAGTGCATGGGCAGAATTACGCGCACGGGCGCGCCCGCAAGATGGCACAAAGCGGGAAGCGCAACCGCCGCCGCCACCAATCCGGCCTGAAAAATAAGCGCTCTGGACGTTTTGTAATCCAGCACCAGGGATTTTTCCACTGAAAGCGCGGCTGTCTGCATATCAAAACCTCCGTACGGTATTACTATTTTGCCATTTTTATTACGGGGACGGCAATTCTCCGGCGGCGGCTTATTCCGAAAAGGGGATGTCCATGACCGGCATGGACTGCCAGCCGGGATAGTCAAAATGCCACCATTCCGACGGCAGGCCGGAAAATCCCGCGCCGCGCATTGCGTCTTCCAGGGCTTTGCGGTTTGTGGCCGCAGCCGGAGAAGCCCCGCTCCAGTCCCGGGCGGCGCGCTCGGAGAAATCGTCAAATTTGGTGGGCAGCTCCAGCCATTTGCCGGAGCCGTCGCATAAAGCCGCGTCCACCGCCATCCCCCTGTTGTGGCGCGAGCCTTTGGCCGGGTCTGCCACGAAACGCTCGTCCGGCACCAGCGCCCAGAATTTGCGCTGCACCGACAGCGGCCTGTAGCAGTCCAGCACGCACAGCCTGTTAGGCGCGGCAAGCGCGGCGGCTTTTGCCAGCGCGTCGGCGGCGGGTTTTCTTAAATAACATTTGGCGGCGGGGTAAACGGTTTTGCCGGTGAAATTATCCGGCCCGGCATAGCGTATGTCAAAAACAATGCCCCCGTGCGGGGCTTTTTCCATGTCAATCAGCGCCGGATCCGGCAGGCGGATAGTGATTTCGTCCCCGGTTTTCATGCCGGAAAGCCGGGCGAAATCGCCGCGGTTCACCGCCAGCGCCAGCAGCCCGCGCGAATTGATATAGGCCAGCGGCGCGCCCTCGCCCGCGTCGCCGAAGGCGCGGACAAACACCGCCTCCAGTGAACGCCCCCTGCTTGTTACCGCTACGGTGGAGCCGGCCACAAGCCCGGAGCGGGCGACGGACTCCTCACCTATATCCGTCCAGATATTGCCGTAGGGGGCCTCCGCGTGAACAGCCGAGCCGGAAAATTCCCGCCCGTCAAAAGACGCCTGCTTCCAGCTTGACATCGCCGGTTTCACGGGCGGGCCCAGCCGGGCGAAAACCGAGTCGTCCATGGCCAGCCGCGCCGCCACGGGAGAAAACACGTCCCGGCCATGGAACGTGGCCGACACCGGCTGCCTGAAAAACTCCCCGTTTTCCAGCGCGACCGCGCGTCTGAGGCCGAAACGGAGAACCGGCAGCGTAAAAATGCCGTTGTCCGGCCCGACGAAGAACTGGCCGGTTTCGGTTTCCAGGGCTATGGCTTTGCGCGCCGTGCCCACGCCGGGGTCCACCACCGCGGCAAAGACGGTTCCGCGCGGCCACATCGCGGCCTGGCCCGCCAGCAGGAAAGAGGCCAGCCGGATGTTGAACGGCTCCACGTTATGCGTCATGTCCGTTATCCGGGCTTGCGGGAAAACATTGAGCATGGCAGCCTTGCACAGCGCGACGGAATCGTCTGTCAGGCCAAAATCGCTCAGGAAAACTATGTCCGCGCCGGCGGCGGACGGAGCCGCCGCAAACGCCGCCAGCAGCGCGGACAGGAACGCTTTTTTCACCGCGTCCCCAGCGAGCGGACCGCGTCTGTCACGCGGCGCGCCTCGGCATTGGTCATGCCGTAAAACAGCGGCAGGCTGACGGCGCGGCTGTAGTAATACTCCGCGTTGGGATAATCGCCGGGCTTGTAGCCGTATTGCTGCCGGTAATACGGATGCAGATGCGGCGGGATGTAATGCACGTTAAGCCCTATCCTCCAGCGCGAGGCGAATTCCGAAAAAACCTCCGCGCGGGTTTTGCCTATGCGCGCGAAATCAAACAGCGGGGCGTAAATGTGAATGGCGCTCTTTCCGCCGGGCCTTTCGCGCGGTATCCGCACAAAATCCAGCGGCGCGAAAGCCTCATCGTACATCGCGGCGATTTCGCGCCGCCGCAGGATGAACCTGGAGAGCTTGGCAAGCTGGGAAGTCCCGACGGCGGCATGTATCTCGGACAGGCGGTAGTTAAAGCCCAGAATCTGCATCTCGTTATGCCACGGCCCGTCGGGGACAAGGGAAAACTGCGCGGGATCCTTTGTTATCCCGTGGGTGCGCAGCAGCAGCAGCGTCTGATAGAGTTTTTTGTCATTGGTGGTTACCGCGCCGCCCTCGCCTGTGGTGATGTTTTTGACCGGATGGAAGGAGAAAGTCGTCATGTCCGCATATTTGCAGGAGCCCACCGCCGCGCCGCAGCGGTAGCGGCTGCCTATGGCCTGCGCGGCGTCCTCTATGACGGTCATGCCGCGCGGCCTGGCCAGGGCGCAAATCTCCTCCATATCCGCCGGCCTGCCGGCGAAATCAACGGGGATTACGGCTTTTACGCGCGGGTTCAGCCGGCGCTCTATTTCGGCGGGGCTTATATTATAGGTGTCCGGCTCTATGTCCGCAAAGACCGGTTTGGCTCCCGCGTAGGCTATGCAGTTGCAGGAGGCGGCGAATGTCATGGCGGAGGTTATAGCCTCGTCGCCGGGCTTGAGCCCGGCTGCCAGCGCGGCTATATGCAGCGCCGCAGTGCCGTTGGCCACGGCGACGGCGTATTCCGCGCCGGTGATGCGGCGCAGGCCGGCTTCAAATTCCTCTATCCCGGGCCCCTGTGTCAGCCAGTCGCTCCTTAATGCCCGGACGGCGGCCCTTGCATCCTCATGGTCAATGTACTGCCGTCCGTAGCCCAGAAATCTCAGGTTTTTCGTTTTGTCCCGATTCATATATCCCCTTGCCAAAAGCCCGCATACACCGAATGCGGGTGAATATCCAAATATTATCAAACTGCGGCTGGCGGCGGAAATTATTTATCCGGCAAGCCGGTTTTCCTCAGCCTTTCCACCGCGGCTTTAAGCTCCGTATTGCCCGGGGACAACCGCACCGCCTCCAGGCCGTTGCGCAGGGCGCGTTTTTTGTCTCCCATTGCGGCATAGGCAAGGAACAGGTTTTTGCGCGCCGTTTCAGACTGCGGGTCAAGCCTGGCGGCGGTTTCCATGAGGGAGACGGCCTCCTCCCGCTCGCCAATCTCAAACAGAAGCGCGCCCTTGTCCAGATACAGGTCCGCGTTGTCTGGATAAAATTTTATTCCGGCGTCATAGATGCTGCGCGCCTGGGTTTTATACCCCAGCCGGTCGCTTATAAGCGCGCCGTTGATAACGGCCTCCGCCGTAACTCTTGCCGGGTCCGCGTCAAAGGCGCGGCGCAGCGCGTCAAGCGACAAATCGTCCTTGTGCTGCACCGCATAAATAACCGAGAGCTGCGACCAGCTTTGCGCCTCCACAGGCCGCGGATTGAGGAAAGGCGGCAGCCATAGCAGTATCAATAGCGGCAATGCCGCCGCCAGCCGCCGGCCCGGAATATTTCTCCAGAAACCGGCCTCTGTAAGCCGCGCAAGCGCGCCGCCGGCGAATATCAGCAGGAAAACAAGCGCCGGAAGGCGGTATCGCTCCATCACCGATGTCGCGATGACAGACGCGGAATACAAAACCGCCAGCGCCGCCAGCATGGCGGAGCGCCGGTTCCAGTCCCAGAGCAGGCAGATGCCCAGCAGCCCCGCGCTGCAGGCGAACAGGAAGCCCGGCAGAGGCCAGCCCAGCAAGGTGCGGAAATTCTCCGCCACAAAGGCGAGATTATACATGTCCGGCGGCTCAAAATGATTGAAGTAGATATAGGTTTTGCGCGCGGTCAGCTTCAGCCAGTCAAGCGGATGTTCTTTTATAAACCGCAAACCCTTGCGGAACCAGAACGAGGATATTTCGGAAGGCTTCAGCAGCCGTCCGGACTCCTGGCAGGCGGCGGCGGAGCTTTGCGCCTCCTCCAGCAGCGGCGCGCTGGAAATTCCGTCCGGGTAATCCATCGCGCCGATGGCCGTGCCGTTGTTGCCGATATAGAACACGAAACCGCCGGTGTAATTTATAAGCACGAAATCCCTGCTGGCGATATAGTTGTGCAATGTGGCCGGCAGCACCGGCAGCGCGATGCCCAGAAAAAACAGCGCGATGGTCTTTGCAGGTTTTAACACCGGCCCGCGCAGCAGCCAGAAAGCGGGTATCACCGCCAGCGCGGGCAGGATATTTCCTCTGGACAGCGCCGCCCAGCCGCCGCACAGGCCGCACAGGAATACGCCGCGCCCGGTGTCCAGAACGCGCAGCGCCAGCAGCGACAGGAGCGAGAAGCTGAAAATGACCCAGGTCTCTTTCAGCAGGACCGCGCTGTACATTATGAAAGGGACATAGACCGCGCACATAATGCCCGCGGTAACCCCGGCCTTTTTTCCGAAACACCGCAGCGCCGCCAGCGCGATTATGACAGCCGACGCGGCGGAAATGAAAGCCTGTATCAGCAGCATGTATATTTGATTTGCGCCGAAAATTTTGAATACGCCGGCCAGCAGATAAGGGTAAAACGGGGACTGATAAAACGCCTTGTCGCGGATGAAATGTCCGGACAGAATGTCCCTGGCCCATTGCTGATGCACCCAGGCGTCCACGACGGGAAACGGATAATATGGCGTTTGCCGCCATTGCAGCAGGAACAGAAGGCGCAGCGCCAGCGCAAGCAGGAATATCGCGGCAAGCCAGTGCCGCCCCAGAAAAGCCAGCCACGCGCCCATGCGGGACTGATTGTCGTTCATCGGGAATCATGGTAGCTATTGCGCGGAACCCAAGTAAAGCCCGCGCTGAAAAATCAGGCCTTGACTTGTGCGCGGGAAGGGGTATACTATACCAGGAGCACGGTGAAGTTGCAGTGCGGCGGTTCTTGAAAGGCAGTCTTCTCGGCAATGCGCGTGTGCGCATGTGCGCTGGAGAGGAGTAAGTTTTTTTATTGGAACCGCGGTCGCAAACTGTGCAGCGGGAACACACTTAAGGAGGAGTTATGAACAAACACGGAGCGACGCTGGTTGAACTGCTGGCGGCTGTGGGAGCCCTGGCAGCGATGGCGCTGACTATAGCGGCCATGTCCGGGATGGTGGCGACTTCCAACGCATCCATGGACAAGAACGCGCTTGCCCTCAGCCAGGCAAACGTGGCGCTTGAAACCGTCATAGACGGGGTTAAGAATTCCCCCGTAATGCCGGGTTCCATACCCCAGACGGTGGCAACAC